>Ga0079224_100001000_pt1 | contig 30882 bp, 27 predicted proteins | sample Stecom2015_FD_80414 | JGI IMG/M metagenome (GOLD analysis project Ga0079224, IMG submission 80414) | Agricultural soil microbial communities from Utah to study Nitrogen management - Steer compost 2015 | ecosystem: Environmental > Terrestrial > Soil > Agricultural land | place: USA: Utah... | reverse complement strand
GGGGCGTAAGCTGTATTCTGCAAGTACTTGCTCGAGTTGATGGGGATAGAGCTTGCCGTCTGTACTGTCTACCGTGATAACCCGATGCCCGGTAGCTTCGATAGCACCGGTCTCGTTGGCAAAAATATGTCCGGTTTTGGCGCTGATTACTGCTTCATGTGGTCGCAGAAGATGGGATATGACCAAAAGATTTGCTTGTGTACCGCCAGAAGTGAAAAAAATGGTCGTATCCTCCTGTTGTAGCTGTTTTTTAAGGATGTTCTTTGCTTTGATGGAATAGGAGTCTTCGCCATAGCCAAGCTCTTGTGTGTCATTCGTTTCTATAATCTTTTGTAGGACATGCGGATGCACGCCCTCGGCATAGTCGTTTTTGAAATTATACATGTACGTCCTTTAGTTGTCTGTAAATATAGTCGTTTTAGAAGGATGCTAAAAACCTATTGAAACCTAAATCTAATTTATTTGTTCTATAATAGGAACAGGCGTTGTGCATTATTACTTTTCTTTGTCATCCTGAGGCTTCGATAAGCTCAGCCTGACATTTGTCGAAGGAATTGTTTTTATTTCATAATGCACAACCGGTTAAGAACAAATATTGAAAAACACAGATGGCAAATAATTTTAAACAGTTTTTTAAACAACAATTTCAGATTCTGAAAAATACAGTTATGGGATTTACCAACGAGGATAGTATGAAATATAGTGCTTCTTTATCGTACTATACGGTTTTTTCTATAGGACCTATCCTTGTTTTGATGATATCTTTGGCGGGTATTTTTCTGGGAGAAGAAGCTATAAAAGGAAAAGTTTTTGCAGAACTCAGCGGTTTTATCGGGCCAACGGCAGCTAATCAAATTCAGGAGGTCATTAAGAACTTGCAATTGTCTGGTAAGTCCAATATGGCGTTGATTATTAGTTCAGTAACCTTGATATTGGGAGCTACTACGGTTTTTGGTGACATACAAAACTCCATTAATAAAATCTGGCATGTTCGTCCAAAAGTAAAAAAAGGATGGTTAAAGTTGGTAAAAGACCGTTTATTGTCTTCTTCACTGGTTATCGGTTTAGGTTTTTTATTGGTGGTGACTTTAGTTATTAACGGTGTGATTCTGGCATTTACAGATCGTTTAAAGCTCTATTTCCCCGATGTTACGGTGATATTGATTGATGGGTTGAATTTCCTGCTTTCATTTGGAATTATCTTTTTGTTGTTCTCCGTGATTTTTAAAGTATTACCAGACGTGAAGATCAGCTGGCGGACTGTGCGTTCTGGAGCGTTGTTCACTGCTGTGCTTTTTGTCATAGGACGATTCCTTATTGGGCTTTATATCCAAAATTCCAATACAGAGTCAACTTACGGGGCGGCCAGTTCCATCGTGCTGATTCTGCTTTGGGTATATTATACAGCGGCTATCTTATACTTAGGGGCAATTTATACCCGAGAATATGCCACTGTTAAAGACGTGCCTATCGAGCCGTCCGAATTTGCAGTCCATGTGGAGCTACAAGAAATAGAGCGGGAAGTGGACGAAATTCCACCCGCACCGCTCAGTGCTGAAGAAACCACTATAGAGAAGTAATTATATATTTTTTCTTTGTTTTACTTGCTCTTCCAAATCATTGATAACAATTGTTGCAAAGTCGGTTTTGCTCAATTCTGATGCAAGGCCTAATGCGCCTGGACTAAATACATTGATTTCCATTATTTTATCTCCCACGATGTCTAAACCTACGAAATACATACCGTCATCTTTCAATTTTTTACTGACTTTCTCAACGGTTTGCAAGATAGTGTCGTCTATTTCAGCCGACTGTGCTTTCGCTCCCTGATGAATGTTACTCCTTATTTCGCCTTCCTGCTGTACTCGATTAACGCAAGCATAAGCGCCGTTTTTCTCTAAAGGCGCACCATTTAACAAGAAGAAGCGTATATCACCTTTTGTAGCTGCTGGCAGGTACTCTTGAGCAAGTACATAACCATCACGTGCGATTCCTTCTACAATCTGTTTGAGATTATGGCGTTCATCCTTTTTCACCAAGAAAACGTTTTTCCCGCCAGACCCCTTCAAAGGCTTGAGAATAATTTGATCTTCCTGCTTATCCAAAAATTGTACAACATCGTCATAATTGCGGGTAACTATCGTTTTTGGTCGGATTTCCTTAGGGAAATTTTCCAGATAAAGTTTGTTATTTGCTTCAATAAGCTGATCTGGATCATTAATAACCAAGGTTCCTTGACGCTTGATCAAGCGTGCAAATTGTAAAGCTGTAGAAGATGCCCAAGGTCTGTTGATCATATCTAAAACTGGGTCATGACGAATCCAGAGCACATCCATACTTTCAGAATCTACAAAGATTTTCTCCTTTTCTTTCAGTTTTTCCAATAAATCTTCTTGATCTAAGATGGTCTCAGCGGGCTCAATGACTCTACAATGCGCACCTACTGTTTTTTTGCCTAAATAAGCGAAGTCTGCAAGTCCGATATATAGGATGGTATGTCCCAGTTCATGTGCCCGGAAAGCCAAGAGGGTTGTCGTGAAAGCGGCGGCCTCTTTATGGGTTTGGTTGATTAAAAAAGCGATTTTCATATAGTAATATGTTTAATAATTTATCATTTTGAAAATACTGGTAAACTGCTGCACATCCTTGAGCTTATCTGCATAAGGGGATTCCAGATACCGAGGTTTTAATAAAGGTTTCCGTAATATGCCCCGTTGCACCAAATCTGAAATAATGGGAAGATAATCTTCTCTGATTTTTCCGATGGTTAGGATATTGAGATCTTTGCCATCCTGGATGTATCGGATAAGCTCGATAAACCCTTGTAGATATACAGCATCTTTGGTCAACCCACCTGCACGGTATACCCGCATTGTCATGGTATAGGCGGTGTACAGCGAAAAGTTGTACTCTTCGTGCAACAGCGTGAAAGTGTCGAGAAAACTGTTGCCCATAACCATATTGCGCACTGCGATAACTCTTCCCGCTAATATGCGAAGGCGTTCGTTCGTTAAGCCGCCTATGAGATATTCTGCAAGTACGGCAAGACCTTCCTGCAACTGTTCGTATCCCGGCACGCCCTGACGAAATGAACTGAACGTCTGCTCTTTGCCGTTGAAATACGTCACCACATGTGTACCAATTTCATGTTGGATGAGTGCTATTGCCCGCCTTTTTGAAATCTGGTATTGTTTGCTGATATTGAGCGTGCCGTGGTTGACCATAATTCCCGAAACATCGTCTCTTATGCGTACTGTTGTGTTGAATTGCGGAGCTTGTTGTCGCAAGTAGGCTATCTCTGCCTCAGCAAGCCGGGCAAATTCCTGTGCGTTTAGGTACTCTTCTTCGACTGTTTCCCGTGCCGGGAGGCTATCGATGGCAATGAGTAAAGCTTTCGCCATCTCAAACAAATCATCGCTGACTGTTCCAAACACCATCATACTGCCGTGTTTGAAATCTGCCGTACCCCGCGAAGCCAACATGGTCATCATATCGTCCAGCTCCCGCCGTTTATCCCTTAGGATATAGGCCACAGTAGGATCGTATATATCTTCGATGCGTAAGTTGTACAGGTTTCGCTTTACCAAATCCGGATCGATGGGCATGGGCCTGTAATGAAAAACGGGCTCTTTCCGATAATTGTCCTTTTTGAATTGCAACCAGGCTTCATGGTTATTTAAGGGCGTGATTAAAAGCAAGAAATCGAACTTTTGACTTTCTTTTGCCAGATGTTCATCGATCTCATATATCTCGGGGCTTAACCGTTCGTGTCCCTTCATTTTGAAATTAGCAGCCTTTACGGTGGTGTATAGGCGGACAAACTCGAAGAAAAGTCGGGAAAGACTCTTGGCGAGCGATTCTCGAAATTCACGCAAAAGCAGTGGAAGATAAGTTCCTGATAGGTTTTTATAACGTGTCTGGATAGCAAGCCCCAAAGTTAAAACCATATCATCTTTTATATCCTTGTTTTGCAAGAGTGCGGGTAAATGCTCGGGCTTTGGTAGTTTTTTATCTTTCCGTAATGCAATCAACAATTCCGGGGCTTCTTTCTGTATATTCTTCTGTAAATATTCAGCAAGTACCAATGCATTTTTCTGGGATAGATGGATGGCAATATCTTCGCTCTGTTTTGTTTCTGCTGTCCATACTTCTACCAATAGGCAAGTGCCAAACTCTTCTGCCAACGCTTTTGCAATCATAGGGATCCAACGGCTGATGCTATCATCTTCCTCTGATTTATAGATAATGCTTGCCAATTCGGATTTCGTCAGTTCAGACAATAGCCTGTCCTTGGACTCCGTCGGCACGCGGTAAATAAAGAGATACGGCACTATCTTCTGAAACACAATCTTTCCCTTGTTGGGTATCTGCTTATGGATAGGCTGTTTGTCCTTTATGGCGTGCAATATCTGTTTCAGGGTCTTATCTTGCTCCATTTTTAAATAGATCTTGCAGGTTATTTAAAGCATACAGCAGCAGTTGCTTGTACTCTTTGATTAATGGAGGATAGGGGATGCCTGTCCATTCGTCCATAAAATCTTTACGGAATTCAATAGAGAGTACACAACCCTGTTCTCCAAATTTTTGGGTGAGCTGTTGGGCTACATATCCCCCTTTGAATTTGATATTCTCCCGAATGTCGACTGCTCCATCGAACAGTTTGTGTTGCGAGATGCTTTCGGAAAAGCTCTTTGCGATATAATCCCATTTTGGATGATTATATGCCGTACCCAGATTGATCTGTGGGTTGGCATGTGTATCTACTATATCATCTGGATTGCTTCGTTTTGCGTTATAACTGTGTATATCCAATACAACAAAAAAGCCGTAATGTGCGATGCTATGTTGTATCCAAGCTTCAATTTTCTGATGTATGGCGGCATGTTCTGCGTACAACTGGTATAGAAGTTCTGCGGGTAATGTCTTTTTCCAGACCTGCAGCCCCCATGCTTGTTCAGGACGAAGATAAACCGCATCTTCCGGCTGTCGGTTGATGTCCAATTGAAAACGCGAGGTGCTGACCATAAATTGGTTAACGGGAAGCTCCGCAAAAGTCGCTGTATAAGGATCTTCTTCACGCAAGCGCTCGGTTTCATTCAATCGCATATAGGGCATAACTTCGTCGCTGATTTGGTGTCCGTCGTGAATGGCGAATGCCCAAAAAGGACTATCTACCCGTTTTAATCGATACTCAAATAGTGGATGCATAACGGGTTGATTTATAGTTTGTCAAAACGTTTTGCGAAAGCGATGAAGCTGCTCAATGTATCCCGTAGAAACTTGCCTGTTTTCTCATCTGTGAGGTTGCCCTGCTCATCAAACAATTTTTGAACATTTGCGATGTAGACTTCGGGTTGTTGGAGTGTAGGCATGTTTAGGAACACCAGGGATTGGCGAAGGTGGTGGTTGGCGCCAAAGGCACTAAGATTACCAATAGAGGAGGAGACAACCCATGCAGGTTTGCCATCCCAGGCACTCTGTCCATAAGGACGGGAACCTACGTCGATGGCATTCTTCAATACACCGGGAACCGAGCGGTTATACTCTGGCGTGACGAAGATAATGGCATCCATGTTTTTTACCTTAGTACGAAAAGGGGAATACGATTGCGGTGTATTCCCCTCGTCATAATCTTGATTGTACAGCGGAAGCTGCCCAATCTCGATGCATTCCAATTGATAGCCCTCCGGTGCATGTTGCATAAGGTAGTTGGCTATCTTTTTATTGAAGGATTCCTTGCGTAAGGATCCAACGATAATTCCTATTTTCTTGTTGCTCATGACCTGTTTTTCTTTTACAGGTATTAACAATTTTAAAGCGGATTGGTTTCGGAAAAAAGTACTTGATTACTCTTCGGTGACCGTTTCTTCGTCGCGTGTCATGGCTTCCGAGGCAGTATCTACATCCTCTTGTTCTTCTTTTCTTTTTTCCACGGTAATCTTGCATTCCGTCAGTAAAGCTGCCAGTGCCCCGACAGCAGCGAAGACAGGTGCAAATACTACCCCGACGACACCAATGGTCACCGGAAAGCTCATGATTTCTTTTCCCGATTTATCGGAAATGCTAATTTTGGTTACATTGCCTTCGGCAATAATTTCCTTGATTCTCTTTAACAGATTTTCGCCTGTCACAAAGAAGGTTTCTTTAATAGACATAGTGTTTGATATTTATGAGTTATACAATAAAATTTGATTTTTGTTATCGCGGACAACCAACGGTATTAAGCCTGTAGCTTTTCCAACATCTGCACGCGTACTGCTGTTTGGTGTTTAATTAATTTGTCGTAATCTGATTCCTTGTCGGTTAGCTTCATGACCAGGACAAATAGTTCTATCGCCAGAAAGAATAACATAAACAATAGGTACACAAATATGCCGATGTTTGAAGAGGTGACTACATCGTGCAGTAGCGTAAGCTCATCCAGAAAGCCGGTTGAGGCTTTCAGCTCCTGCTCTTTACGTTCTTTAATCGTCATAATAGACTGTGCTAATTCAAACCGTTTTTGCTGCAAGGTCTCAATTTGCTTATGGAGTTGTTCCAATTCCAATTTCTTTGGGTTTTCCATGACCGAACGGTTCGTGGATTGGGTGCTGTTGATGGGTTTCCCTTCTTTATCCTTGGTTACACTACTGTTTGTATAGGTCGTAATAATGACAGGGTTTTTCTTGAGATCTGCACTGACGGCCTCGTATTTTTGATTTGCACCGGCAAGCATGCTATCTAAACCCAACAGCTGTTTCTCTATATCGGCTTCGGACTGTTGTACAGCAAGTTTCACCCGCTCATCCATCACTTGTGCTTTGCGCAGTTCGATATCGTCTTTGAAAGTAATCTGATCCATAATAAAAGCACCTAAGATGGACATTACCAAAGCCAAAAGCACCCGAAAGCTTGTAGACCAAACGCTTACTTTTGTGGAAAGAATAATGATACGTTCAATCTGTACAATGACAAAGCCCATAACCAGCCCACCGATGATTCCACCCCAGATTTCGAAATGCAGATAGCGGGTAGCAAAGCTATAACCTATGAAAAACCAGACCAGTACAATCAATAGCATGGCCGAAGTATATTTTTTGACATTTTTAGCCGATTGCTCGCTGGAGTTTTTAACTAATTTATAGTTGAACCCTGTAAGGAAACAACCGAATTTTAACCACCAATCTTTCATTTTTAATAATTTTTACGGAGTAAATGTGCTTGCGTAATGGAAGCCAAACCTTTCATAAATCCACGTTTATAGGCTAATATTGCACGTTCGCAAAGGCCGGTATCCTGTTGTAAGCTCTGCTCGAATTCCTGTACCTTTTCCATCTGTGCTAATAAATCGGTCTGTTTGATTCTAAGCTCGTCCACCAAGTCAATCAATCCAGCCCGGCTACGCGAGTGGATGTGAAATTCCATGTCTTTCATCAGTGAGTCCTGGTAGGTCTTGACCTGATGGATAAGGATCTCCAGATCGTACTTTATCAGACGGATATTGTCGTTTCTATAGCCTTCATCGGGGCTAATCAGCGCATCGTTATAGCCTTTAGCCTCAAAATCCTGCTGTAAATAGCTATATATCTGAAACAATCCTTGATTGTCATGGATAGACGCTCCATTTAGCTTAACATAAGCGTTGTTCTCCGTTGCAGACATTTGTATCGGTTGAGGTGGGACATCACCTGTTTTGCGTTTATCGAATATTGTAAACCATCCCATTGTGTTGTTTGTTTAATTTCTCTACAGTGAATGACAAAAAAAAACACAGATTGCTTCGTCATGCTTCCTCGCAATGACGCGTTTTTTATGATTTGTTCTGTTCTGTCATGTACTAAATAATTTCTTCAAAGAAAGCGGGTTATAAACAAGAAAGACCATGTATTTAGGTAAATGAAAGCGGATTTTAGGTGAAAGGCGGAATTTAATCGGTGAAAAAAATCAGAGATTCTGTAACAAACTGTAAATTCGTACGACATATACTGAAAAATAAATATCACAACCAATGAGTCTACAAATTACTGAATTGACAAAAACGTATAAAAATGGCGTCAAGGCATTAGATGGCGTGAATCTTGAAATTGGAAAAGGTATGTTTGGCTTACTGGGACCGAATGGCGCCGGAAAATCCTCACTGATGCGTACTATTGCCACTTTACAAAATCCTGATACAGGAAGCATTAACTTTAGAGGTATTGATGTATTGGCCGATAAAATGGCTCTGCGCAAGGTTTTAGGCTATCTACCACAAGAGTTTGGTGTTTACCCCAATATATCAGCTGAAGAATTGCTTCATTATTTTGCACAATTAAAAGGCATATCCAATACCAGAGAACGCAAAAGCATTATTCAGGAAGTGTTGGAAATAACCAATCTATATGATGTGCGGGATAAAAGCGTAAGCGGCTATTCGGGGGGTATGAAACAACGCTTTGGTATTGCCCAATTATTGCTTAATAAGCCGCAACTGATTATTGTTGACGAACCAACGGCTGGTCTTGATCCTGCGGAAAGACAGCGTTTTCTGAACGTGTTGCGTGAAATCGGTACGGACAATACGGTTATTTTCTCTACCCACATCGTCGATGATGTACGTGAGCTTTGCCATGAACTGGCGATTATGAATGGTGGAAAAGTATTGTACCGCGGCACCGCTATAGAGGGTGAGAAGATGCTGGAAGGCAAGATATGGAGGAAAGTCATCCAACGTGCTTATTTTGATGGAGAACAAGCCAAATACAACGTGATTTCGTCCAACTATAATGCCGATAATTCCTTGAATATCCGTGTTTACAGCGCGGAAATGCCAGATAGTAGCTTTATGCCTGCGCAGCCGATGTTGGAGGATGTATATTTCGTAAATCTAAAGAAGGAGCAGGGCCAACATGTTTAGTCAGATTTTTCTTTTTGAGATAAAACGCTGGGTTAAGAATCCCGCTTTTTATATCTATGCTGCGGTGTTTTTTGGTTTTGCTATCCTCGTCATGGGAACGAATATCGGGCTGTTTGACAATGTAACTGTCACGGCATCCGATCCAGTGTACGCCAATTCACCTTTGAAAGTGAGCGGCATGTTGAATGCCTTGTCCATTTTTGTGTATTTCCTTTTGCCGACCATTGTTGGTGGAGCTATTTATCGGGATTATAAATATAATGTGCATCAGGTCCTTTATTCGTATTCCGTGGATAAGACATCTTATCTTTCTGCAAAATTCTTAAGTGGATTGGTGGTCACGGTAGCCATTGTCATGGCAACGACGTTGGGCTTTTTTGCCGTACAGCTGTTCCCCAATGTGAATAAAGAGCTGTTGGGACCTAATCACCTCTGGTCTTATATGCAGGCGTATGTCTATTTGATTATCCCGAATCTGTTGCTATTTGGTGCTATTGTATTCGCTTTGGTGACTTTCACACGGAATATTTATATCGGATTTATTTTTATCATTTTCCTGTTCGTACTTGACGCATTTTTGGCAGGGGTGCGGAACAATATGGATAATGAATATCTGGCGGCGCTTATTGACCCTTTTGGGTTTGAAGCCTTGCATTATGAAACGAAATATTGGACCGTCGAAGAACAAAACTTTCTGAATATTCCATTTTCAGGGGCTGTGCTCTATAATCGGTTGATTTGGTCTTCGCTGGGGATTTTGGTGCTATTTTCTGTTTATGCGACTTTTGATTTTTCTTATGCTGGCTTCCAATGGCGCAATAAAAAGAAAGGGAAACGTATCACAAAGGACAATTTCGGGAGTATTATTACCATCAATCTGCCGAAAGTCACGTTGGATTATTCCTTCCTAACGCGTTTGCGTACAGCTTGGAATCTTTCCAATGGTGATTTCAAATTCGTTGTACGCAACTGGATATTCATTATCATGATGATCTTTGCGGTGTTGATGGTTGTGGTCGTTACGTCGATTTCGGGAGAGATCTACGGGACGGAAACTTATCCTGTGACCTGGCAGATACTCAGCACTATGGGCGGGATTTATGGATTTTTCCTGACGATGATTATCTATCTGTTTTCAGGCATGTTGGTGCAACGTTCGTCTACCGCTCGCATGAACCTATTGGTCGACGCAACGGCGACACCAAATTGGGTGTTGTTGCTGTCCAAGGTAATTGCGTTAATCAAGGTAGCGATACTGGTGTTAGGTATCAGTATGCTCACTGGTATTGGCTATCAGCTTGCACGTGGTTTCTTTCAGATAGAGATCGGGCATTATGCTTATGAGCTGTTTGTATTGGATTTGCTGAAATATCTGGTTATTATTCTTTTTGCCTTTTTTGTCCATGCGTTCTTCAAGAATTATTATGTAGGCTTTTTTGTTTGTTTGCTTGTGATGATGGGCATTCCGATGTTGTCGCGCATTGGTATAGAGCAAAGTATCTTTAAGTTCAATCAAGGTCCCGCTTATACCTATTCGGATATGAATGGTTACGGAGCTGTACGTCATTACATTTGGTACAAAGTTTACTGGTTGTTGTTTGCAGGTGTATTGTTCGGCATGACATTGTTATTCTGGCGGAGGGGTATTATCTCGAATGTTCGTGACCGGTTAGCGGTAGCAAAAGCGAGGTTTAGACCTGCAATCTGGATTCCTGTGTTGGGACTAAGTATCGCTTTTGTGGGATTGGGATATGCCATATATTACCAAAATAACGTGGCAGAAGATTATGTTTCAAACAAGATGTATGAAAACAGCAAATTGATTATGAAAAGAAATACAAACGTTATCAACACTATGTACAACCCCGTATTGTAGATGTGAAAGTTGATATGGCGATTTTTCCGAAAGAGCGGGATTTCGTTGCCAAAGTGGATTATGTGCTGAAGAATAAATCGAAGGTAGCCATTGATACGATTTTGGTTAACTATCACGACGAAGTGGATTCAATTTATATAGCCAATGCCAAACTTGTACAAAGAGATAGTGTGGCTGGTTTCAATATTTATGGACTTGAAAGGCCATTACAGCCAGGTGACAGTTTGCAGATGTTCTCCCAGGTGAAAAACAAACCGAATAGTTTTCTGAAAGATCGCTCGCCTGTATTAGCGAACGGAACATTTATGAATAACCGTTATTTCCCGGGTATCGGTTATGAGCAAAGTCTGGAGCAGATGGATAACGACATACGGAAGAAATATGGCTTGCCGGAACGTGATCGTATGGCAGAGCCAACAGATACTGCTGCTTTGCAAAATACGTATATTGCTGATGATGCAGACTGGATACGCTTTGAAGCAACGGTGAGCACATCTTCGGATCAGGTTGCTATAGCACCCGGCTATCTGCAAAAGGAATGGGAAGAAGATGGCCGTCGGTACTTCCATTATAAGATGGATCAGAAAATGCTGAATTTCTACGCGTTTATGTCTGCACGATATGAAGTGAAGAGAGAAGAGTGGAATGGTATCAATCTGGAAATTTATTATCATGAGGGACATGAATATAATCTGGACAGGATGATGTTGGCCATGAAAAATTCTTTGGCTTACTATGGAGAAGAATTCAGTCCTTATCAGTTTAGCCAGATGCGTATCATCGAGTTCCCAAAAACACATGGTACTTTTGCCCAAGCTTTTGCCAATACGGTGCCTTTCTCTGAGGGAATTGGTTTTATTGCGAAGGTGGATGACGATAATCCTGACGCGGTAGACTATGCTTATTCCGTGATTTCACATGAACTGGCGCATCAATGGTGGGCACATCAGGTTATTGGTGCAAATGTGAAAGGAGCAACGGTAATGTCTGAATCGTTATCGGAATACAGCTCATTAAAAGTGTTGGAAAAACGTTATGGCGCATCGCAAATGCGGAAATTCTTAAAAGAATCCTTGGATAACTATCTCAAAGGCAGAGCGGCAGAGAAATTGAAGGAAAACCCATTGGTATTGAACGAAAACCAGCAATATATCCATTATAACAAAGGGGCTGTGGTCATGTATGCGATGAGTGATTTTCTGGGTGAACAACGATTTAACGATTTTCTAAAAGCCTACGTGTCCAAAGTGGCATTTCAGGAAGCACCGTATACCACTTCTTTGGAATTTGTGGCGATGCTGAAGGAGCATACTCCGGACTCTTTGCAATATACGATTAAGGATATGTTCGAGACCATTACGGTGTATGATAATGATATTCAAAAAGCTTCTTATAAAAAACTGGCGGATGGAAAATATCAGGTTGATATCGAGTTCAAAGTCGCGAAATATCGTACGGATGAAAAAGGGAAACGTTCGTACGAAGATGTGAAAGGGCAGGCCTTGAAAACAGCAATCAATAAAAAAGAAGTACAGTCATTGCCTTTACAGGATTATATCGAAATTGGTGTGTTTGGAAAGAAAAAAGGAGAGGGAAAAGAGGAGAAGGAACAGCCTATTTATCTGGCAAAACATAAAATTGATAAGATAGCGAATAAAGTGGTGCTTATCGTGTCGGAAGAACCTGTTGAAGTAGGTGTAGACCCGTACAATAAACTTATCGATACCAACTCCGGAGACAACCGGAAAACTTTGTAAAGGAATAAGGGTGTCCGAAAAACCCGCCGTCACCGTCATTGCGAGGTAACGACGCAATCTGGTGACGGCAAAACGTAGATTGCTTCCTCGCTATCGCTCCTCGCAATGACGCGTTTTTTTAATGGTTAATAATCTTTTCGGACACCATCTTATTCCTTTATTTTTTCAACCAATTATATCTTACTCCCATACTAAACCATCTTCCCGGCATAGGAATGGCAGCACTTTCGATATAGGTAACATGGAAGATGTTCTGCACATCAGCGTAAATATTTATGTCTGAAAAAGCATAACTCAAACGTATATCGGTCAAGAAATACGCTTTCCGAGACATCCGTTGATTCCAGCGATTAGCTACAGAAATGCGCCATGTATCTTGGCTTGCGGATAACAATAGCTTGGCTTGGTGCTTTAAACTACGCAGGTTGTATTTAGAATCTACGCCTTCCGGTGTTTTGATACTTGGGTCTAAATAATTATAACCTAAGTTGATATGATATATCGTGTGGTTTTCTGTGAAATGATAGTTTATATTCGTGTTGATTCCGTTGACCAGATTCTGTCCAAGATTAAAAGGTTGGTACGGTTCATCGGCATTGTCCCTTACGTAATCAATGAAATTATCGATAGTACGGTGGAAATAACCCGCATGAGCGGTCAGGTTTTGACGCTGAAATTTAATTGCACCCTCCAATTGCCAAGCTTCCTCCGGACGTAAATCTGGATTGCCAATATTGCCTGGACGCTGGTCGATATATAAGTCGGTAAAGGAAGGTATGCGCTGACTGGAACCGGCATTGAACACGACTTTCCAGTTGGGATGCAGCGCATAGCCCATATCGACTCCCGGATAGAGTTGCCAACCGTATTGACTGTTGTAATTTAAATAAGCGCCTGCATTCAAGGTCAATCTTCTGATGCTTTCTGTGCGAAACTCCGCATAAGCACCATGATTGTTGCGCTCATGGTCACCTAAATTTGAACTATTGATACGCTCCAGTCGGGATTCCCAACCCAGTCCAAAATCTCCAAACCCCGTTTGATAACGGCTGTTCAGCTCCATAGATAAAGCATTGTTGTAGTGCAGGCTGCGCGCACGAGACAGGTCGTGTTTGAAATAGCGGTAGTCATCCTCATTATAACGATTGCTTAGGCGGGGAGTGATGGATAGCTTATCGCTAAGCTGATGGGTAGAGCTGATGCTGGCAAATACGGTTTCCACAATCTCTTCTGATTCCTTATCTCCAGGAGCTGCGTAAAAGCCATTGGCACCGAATCTATTGTGCATATAGCTTCCTAACCATTCAATTTTATTATCGCTATTGATATCCCATTGACCCTGGTAATGGAGTTTGTCATTTTCCGAAGCCGTATTATGACGTTGTCCGTTGGATTGTTCTTTGTTGTAATAAAATTGATGCTGATATTTCTCCTGAAATAAGGTCGCTCCGATTTGTGCTCCAGCATGGTAATATATACCATCTTTTTCCTCCTCCTCACGGTCTTTGAAAGAAGATCCACCGTAAAGATGTGCATGTATGCTGCTTTGTTTAGCCGTTTTTGTGATGATATTAATTGCACCCGTAAGTGCATTCATGCCGTATATGCGCGCAGCCGCTCCACGCAATACCTCAATTCTTTCGATCGCCTCTAAAGGGATAGGCAAGTTGAGGTTATGGTGCGCAGTCTGGGGGTCCGCAACTTTGATACCGTTGACAAGCAATAAGGTCTGTTCAAAGCTTCCGCCGTCGATGCTCATATCGGCTTGTGAGCCAAAAGGTCCGCGTTGTCGTATATCTACACCATTTAAGAATGTCAAGGCTTCGTTTAAAGTTTTAATCGGTAGGCGTCGAATATCTTCGGCTGTCAGGATCTCTACGTTGCGGTTGTCCTTGCTGAATGGAATTTGTAAACGATTGGCATGAACCATCACTTCCGGTATACTATCCTTTCTCATATCTTGTCCTATACCTGATAGTGGTAACAGGACTGTGGCTAATAAGATTTGTCTGCTGCTTTTTAATTTCATGGCGCAAAAGTGCTATCTTTCCGGATTATTTGATGGTTCCGATTTTAATATAATGAGTAGTCCGGTTTTAGATTTGTTTTCTGGATTTGTGCAGATTGATAGACAATCTGTTCAGCCGATTTATTTACAGGTGGCGCAGCAGGTCATTAATGCCGTGCAACGTGGATACCTGATGGTGGGTACAAAACTACCGGGAAGCCGCGCTTTATCGGAACGATTACATGTGCACCGTAAAACGGTTATTGCTATATACAATGAACTGGAAGCACAAGGCTGGGTGGAGGTTCGACCAAATAAGGGAACATTTATTATTCACCAACAACAGCTGCTGAAGTTGGAAAAACCATATGCCAAGTTGGTGTCTTTAGCGCAATATCCATCGCAGACGGGATATGATTTTCGGAAGTCAACGGTACTTGATTCTCCTTTTGAATCTACCGAAAGTGATTTCTATTTTAGTGATGGCACACCGGATATCCGTTTAACCCAGTTGCAAAATCTTTCACGGCTGTATACAGCTTCTTTGAAACGAAAAACCACCCTTAAACGTATGACACAGCTCCATCAGGATGGCAGTGCTTATTTCAAAGAGCAGTTGAGCAATTACCTGAACTTTTCCAGAGGGTTACATATTTCGAAAAGTAATGTATTGATTACCCGAAGTGTGGAGATGAGTTTATATATCATTTCCCGTATTCTGATCACACAGGGTGACAAGGTATTGGTAGGGGAACTTAGCTTATTCTCGGCTAATATGGTTTTTCAACGATTGGGTGCGAAGGTGCTTACTGTTCCGGTTGATGAACAAGGACTAAATGTGGAGTATATATCGGAAAACTTTCGCACAGGCGAATTACGTATGGTGTATATTACGCCACGGCACCATTACCCAACGACAGTTACGCTATCTGCACAAAGAAGGATCGCTTTACTGCAGCTGGCTCGGGAATATGGTTTTGTCATTGTGGAGGATGATTATGATGGTGACTTTCTATACGAACAATCGACCGTAATGCCCTTGGCAAGTGCTGATGTGGATGGCATGGTGGTCTACGTAGGATCTTTTGGCAAGTCATTGGCTCCGACATTCCGAACAGGGTTTGTTGTTGCACCAGACAACTTGATGGTGGAAATGCGCAAATATCTGGGGATTATAGATAGGCAAGGTGATGTGATTATGGAGCATGCCTTAGGTGAAATGATCGAAGAAGGAGAGATCCACCGACATCTGAAAAAATCGTTGAAAGTTTACCGCGAGCGTCGGGATTATTTCTGTGATATTTTGGAGACAGAGTTTAAAGATATTGTGTCTTTCCAACGACCTACTGGAGGGTTAGCTGTCTGGACAACCTGGAATAATAATATCTCCCTTTTTAAATTGGCAAATAACTGTTTGCCAAAGGGGCTGTTTATTCCCCAAAATTTGTTGTATCAAAATAAGAAATTAGCAGCAATGCGTCTGGGCTTTGGTCACTTGAACGAAAGTGAAATAGAGCAGTCTTTGACTGTTTTGAAGAACGCTGTGTTGCTATAGAAAAACTAATGCCACTCTTCCCGACCGATAATTCTTTTATTCTGTATATCGGGAATATCCTCTGTTTCCAATGGTTTATATTTCATGTTGAGCTTTGGCTGTCCGGCATCTACCCAAGCTGAAAACCAATATGAACCTATCCGCTGAATGGATTTTCGCATTCGTGCTTCTACCATACCTTCCATTTTGTCATGATAAGCTTTGGCATAATCGTCGGAATAGGTCAGCACCAGTACATTCTTACGATTGATGTAGCTTTTTTGCTGATGTTTCGGAAAGCTGTGGGATAATTCTTTCTCTATTTGCAAGACATTATCTACTAAGGCATTGCTTTCTTTAATAATATCCCAGGCCAATTGCAAGGGGTCTTCGATATATTCAGCTTTACCAACGAATAAATTGTACTTGCCCGCAAACATCTCGGGCAATCGGCTTTCCCAAAAAGCATGTATACCTATTTGTCCGCTGAACTGCCCATTGTAGTTTTTGGTCGTGTGCAGTGGCACATGTGCATCGGCGATATAATGTCCTAAATCTGCGGAGTACCGAACGATACGTGTGACGTCTCCGTCGGCAAAGGCCGTTACCAGGTTTTGGTACGAGCGGTATATCTGCCATGGTACGATTCCCTGTGCACGTAAACGTCGTTCTTCATATTTGGCGACCGCTTTACTCCAGTGTATTGGAATGGAATCTATCGATTCTTCCTCGTAGTCATCGATGTCAATAAAATGTCGGGGAGATTCTAAGGTATCAATATAGCAACGTCTATCTGCATCTACAGCTTTTTCGGTAATAGTCTGGACATGTTTTTTGTAGAATTGAGCCAATTGGGTAGGTAAAGTAAAAACAGCCGATTGATTGATAAGCTTATGCGCATAAAATCCCCAAGAGCAGCAGAGCAATATAATAAACATACCTAGGAAGTAGATGATTTTACTTTTCATTGGATGTTCATGATGGTTTACTCTATAAAAATAAGTAATCTCTTTTGTTTGTGGGGTATAAACGCCGAAGTTTCTTAGATCGGGGGTGTTTTGTTTTGTCGTTTTTCCTTTCCTTAGCCTTTTGAGGAGGAGTAAGGACTTTTTAATATTTAGTAGTCTAAGACTACCTTTTTATTCATCATCGTTAGATCGCTTCGCTAACTCTAAGGATAGGTATGATATATTGCCGAAAGAAAACCTCCATTTCACCTCAACACGACTCTCCTTAAGAACAATTTTTGATCCGTTTACCTTGCGAAGTTTCTAAAACTTCTGTAATATTCGCTATAAAATTAGTACTTTGGTCACGCAAAAAAATAGTGCTGTATGAGGATATTGTACGCTGTACAGGGTACAGGTAATGGGCATTTATGTCGGGCCATGGATATTATTCCTGTCTTGCAGGAATTGGCTGAGGTAGATGTGTTGGTCAGTGGCATTCAAGCTGATATTCCACTTCCTTTCGAGGTAAAATACCGTTTGCATGGTTTGAGTTTTATTTTTGGAAAATCGGGTGGAGTAGACTTATGGCGAACGTTTATGAGTTCCACGGTGCGTAAGTTTATACAGGAAATCAATAGTTTGCCAGTCGAAAATTATGATTTGATTATCAATGATTTTGAGCCTATTTCAGCATGGGCTTGCCAAACAAAGGAGATTCCTTGTATAGGACTGAGCCATCAGATTGGTGCGCTGGATGCTTCCAGTCCGAAACCGGATGAAACTGATATGTTGGGCAAATTTATCATGAAAAATTATGCACCGGCCAGTATCTCATACGGCTTCCATTTCAAATCTTATAACGACAACATCTTTACCCCAGTCATTCGGCAGTCTATTCGTGAACTGGAACCGCAGGATAAGGGACATTATACGGTGTATTTGCCTGCGTATGATGATGCCCATCTGCTCAAAAATCTATCGAAGTTTCCGGATATACAATGGGATGTCTATTCCAAGCATAATAAAAAGCCCTTCACACTGAAGAATGTGTCCATTAATCCCATTCAGAGTGATACCTTTATTCGTAGCATGGCAACCTCAGCAGGAGTGCTTTGCGGAGCAGGGTTTGAGACGCCGGCAGAAGCATTGTATTTAGGGAAGAAGTTATTGGTCATCCCGATGAAGAACCAGTATGAGCAACACCTCAATGCGGCTGCATTGGAATTGATGGGTGTTCCAGTTATTCACAGCCTGAAGAAAAAATACGACTACGCTATCGAATCGTGGTTAAATAGCAAAAACAAGGTAAAGGTGGATTATCCGGATGTTACAAAAGATATTATAACTAAAATCGTAGAAAAACACAGTTCATGAAGAATATAAAATGGATAGCAGGGTTTGGTCTGTTGCTTTTTGCACAGCAAGGAACGTTAAATGCCCAGGAATTAAAAAATAATCAAGACACGGTATCTTATGCTTTAGGTATCGACGTGGGCAAATCCCTGTCAAGCTCGGGCATAGCAATCGAAAGTAGCAGTTTTTTGAAAGGATTGGAAGCAAGCTTAAAGGGTGGAGAAAGCCTTTTGGGCGAAGAGGAGCGTATGCGTATTCTTCGCGATGCGTTTAATACGGCTGCTGAACAGCGGACAGCAAAGTTGAAGAGTGAAGAAACGACTTTTTTTGAGAAGATAAAACAAAATCCGAATATCAAGCATTTCCAAGGCGGCTTGTATTATGAAGTTATTCGGGAAGGAACGGGTGAGAAACCGACAGCGAACGATGAGGTGGACGTGCATTACCTCGGTACCTTGGCTAACGGAAAGGAGTTTGATAGTTCTTACAAAAGAGGTCAGTCTACGCAGTTAGACTTGAATCGAGTGATCAAAGGTTGGCAGATGGGTATTCCGTTGATGTCGGTGGGATCGAAATATAAGTTTTATATCCCCTCGGAGTTGGGATATGGCGAACGCGGTGCCGGAGCGAATATTCCGCCATATAGTGCGTTGGTATTTGAAATTGAATTGTTGGGGATTAATAAGACCGGAGGTGAGACCAGTGGTAATATGCCCGCAGACGAACCTATTAAGATGCAAAAAATTCAATAAGGAAGAATTCTGGATTTAATATATGCAGATGAGCTTGACATATAATACATTAGGAAAATCGGAATTAAAGGTTTCACAAGTGAGTCTAGGTACAATGTCGTTGAAAGGTGGCATAACCAAGCTCAATGTGGATATTATCCATCAAGCGCATGCAATAGGCATCAATTATTTTGATACAGCCGATTTATATGAACGCGGTGTCAACGAAAGTATGGTCGGACAGGCACTAGCTGCAGTACGTAAAGATGTTGTGCTAGCCACAAAGGTTGGCAACCAATGGCGTTCGGATGGTAGTACATGGGATTGGAGAGCTTCGAGGCCCTATATTATCAAAACGGTAGAAAGCTCTCTTTCTCGTCTGCAAACGGATTATATCGACTTGTATCAATTGCATGGTGGTACTATCGATGATCCTATCGATGAAATTATCGATGCTTTTGAACAGTTAGTAAAAGAAGGAAAAATACGCTATTACGGCATTTCTTCCATCCGTCCGAATGTGATTCAAGCGTATGCCGAACGATCAAACATCAGCAGCGTGATGATGCAATATAGCTTATTGGACAGAAGACCTGAAATGGTTTTTCCTTTGTTGCAAGAAAAAGAGATTTCAGTAATAGCCCGAGGGGCTCTGACACAAGGATTGTTATTGGATAAACCTGCAGACAAATATTTGCAGTTCACCTCCAGTGAGGTTCTCCATGCCAAGAAAGCCGTAGAAAAGACAGCCTTGTCTTTAGGACTTAGTAAAAGCAGTGTGCTGCTGGCTTATGTGCTGGATAGTGGGGTAGTTGCTTCTGCTGTTGCCGGTATACGGACATTGTCACAGCTTAAAGAAATACAAGAGGCGGTAAAACAGTTAAAACAGCTTCCCGAAACAGAAAAAGAAAGTTTGGAAAAAAGTATCCGTCAGATAAGCTATACCGAACATTTGGTTTAACTGCCCAATTCCTAGGATTTAACTTTCATCCCCATCAAATCCCGTATGGCAACAGAAGCAATTGCTCCGCCGAATGCAGCAGGTAAATAGGACATAGTACCATACGCTGATTTCTTGAAGTTACTGCCATCTGTATAGAGCAAGGAGTTCTTGTCTGGAAGTTCAGTTGAGAAAGCAACTTTAACCCCTTGACGGATGCCGTGTTTTCGTAATTTCTTACGTATATGTTGCGCCAGTTTACAGTTATAGGATTTGCTGATATCAGCAATCTGTATTTTCGTTGGATCAACTTTACCACCAGCACCCATTGAACTGACGAAAGGAATCTTAGCATCTATGGCCAGTCGGATAAAAAATAATTTTGGTGTGATACTATCAATGGCTTCTACGCAATAATCAGGTTGCAGCTCCAATAAGGAAGGGATCTTTTCCGGTATAATGAAATCTTGAATAACATTGAGTTCCAACTCGGGATTGATTGCTAAAAGACGTTCTTTCATGATTTGTGCTTTAGCTACGCCATGGTTGGTTGCCAAGGCAGGCAATTGCCTGTTGCGGTTGGTTGGGTCGACGGTATCACCATCGATAATGGTCATCTTTCCAACCCCGGCACGACAGATAAATTCAGCGGCATAAGAGCCTACACCCCCTAAACCCAATATCATCACATGCGAGTTAACCAATTTTTCCAAGGCCTCGCGACCGGTTAATGCTTCTGTTCTCGATAACCAAGATAAATCTTTCATTCTTCCTTTAGCGGATAATTAAATACATGTATAAAATTCTGATAAAGTTGTTCTTTCAACAGAGGAAGCTCTGTTTTTCGAACGCGGCAAAAATACATATAAATATCTACTATATTGATAGATTTATCATCTGTTTCCAAGAAAATTTTGTTCCAGGGGAAGTCGATGATAAGATCGTCTTTTTGCCCTTTCAAGAGGGCAGAACCTAAACTGATATAATAACCTTGTCGATAGATCTGATAGGCAAGGGCTATGTTTTTGTCAAAACCATGAAAGATAACCGGAACTTGTACACGCTCTTCCTGAAGTATGCGAAAACACTCTTGATATGCGCGGACACAATGAATAATTAATGGCTTTTTCAGTTGGTTTGCCACCTTAATCTGTATACGGAAGATCTCTTTCTGGAGGGAAAAGTCGCTATCTGTAAGTTTGTCTAAACCACATTCTCCGATTGCCCATACATTGCTGCGTTTAGCATAGGTGTAAAGAATATCCTCTTGTTCCTTATAATTGAAATGAATATACCAAGGGTGTATACCTAATGAACAAGGTTGCGGAATAAGATAATCCTTGGCGATAATAATATTCGGTAATGAAAACACCTCAGTTGTATTCTCCTGATAACTATGGGTATGGATATTTATGTAAGGCGTTGACATACACAAACCTAAATAATTTCATTTTTATATGCAATTTGATTGTGCATCATATAAAATGAAGTTCTCGGCCCTAAAGAGCTGTTTTGTAGAGGAGATAGAATGTAATTTTTTGCAAAAGTACGGAGCAGGAACATTACTTAATTGGGGTATTTTCAATATCTTGTAACTATTTATTTCATATTCCAATATGATCAAATTTACGAAAGCACTGTGGACGATCCTTCTTTTATGCATGTTGCATAACCTTTCTGCACAAGACAATTTTCCGGGTAAGTGGGAAGTGCAATATAAGCCTTGGCCACATATTCCCGCTATAAAAATGGAACTTGCTATTTATGAACCGATTCAAGGAATGGTTTATCCAACAATTCTGCGATTGTCTAACCATTTGTTTGAAGGTGAATATGATTTTTTGTTGATTAAAAAAGATGATAATCAATTGGGGATCGCCCGTAATAAATATCCTATCCTGGAGAAGCCATTTCCGTTAAAATCTTGGATGATGTATCTAAATGGTCATTTTGAGCTAGATGAGCAAAGTGAAAAATTCATATTGCAACGTCTTTGGATAGACCGATTTGGGGTTTTTATGGATGGGTTGTACGATGATGAACTGTTTACACATCCTAAAACTTTTCTGAGAGACTTTCTCTATCAAGTCCCTATTACTTTTGAACGGAAGAACAAGATTAAGGAGAAACATCCAAGGGAAAAGGAAATATTGGGGTCAGAAGAAATTTATTATGGTATTTATGACCCGATAAAAGTCAACAGGCCGGAACTGCGAATTTCAGTGCTTGATGAAGAGAAATTTGATAAAGATACGGTTACTATTGTGCATAATGGTAAGATCATTATCGATAAATTGCCCGTGGGTGAGACCATGTTTATGGATGATATAACTTTGGAGGAGGGCGATAATTACTTTGCGTTCTTTGCCGAAAATTATGGTGATCTACCGCCTAATACAGCAAATTTTCTGATCTACACAGAAGGAGGAGATGAACCTCAATATTCTTTTGATTTTACACATCGGTCGAATGTATATGCTACGGCTATGGTTGCGCATTTTATCTATGAGAAGCCAAAGTTGGAAGAAAACAAAGTCCAGCAAACTCAAAAGGTGCTTAAGGATGGAGATAGGGATAATTTTCTTATTGGTAGGTTGCAGTCTTCTGAAAATAAGGTGCTACTGAAAATATGGGATGCACAACAGGAGGATGGTGACTTGATTACGATTCACTTAAACGGAAAGCCACTGTTAGAAAATATGGAAGTGCGGCATCAGCCGCGCTTTATAGAAATAACCTTGAAAAAAGGTGTGAATCAATTGTTGTTCAGAGCGGAAAATGTTGGTCGGATACCGCCCAATACGGGTGTTGTGGAACTTTCTACCAAAGACTTTCAGCGGCAGATTCTCTTCAATACAGATATGAACCGTAGTAATTATATTGAGATTCTGAACTTGGAATAATTATTCCAAAAGCTTAGCATCCAAAGTTTTTAAAATCGCACTGGCTTTCAATAAACATTCTGCATATTCTTTTTCTGCATCAGCATCAATGGTAATAGCGCCACCTGTATGGAAAGAAAGATAACGGTTTGTACTGTTGTATAGCAAAGAGCGGATAACTACGTTGAAATCAAAATTACCCAAAGGATCGAAATAGCCAACTGTACCAGCGTATACGCCACGTCTGCTATTTTCATAGCAATCACATAATTTCATGGCGCTGATTTTTGGTGCACCTGTCATTGAACCTGCAGGGAATGTCTGTCGGATAGCTGTTATGTCAGAAATTGTAGGATTTTTTTTGCAAGTGACGGTAGAAATCAACTGATGTACCTGCTCAAAAGTATGCACCTCCAGTCGTCTGTCGGCTTTTACAGAACCTTCTACTGCGCTACGTGTCAAATCATTACGGACCAAATCCACAATCATGACATTTTCTGCGATTTCTTTGGGATTATTTTTCAGCGCATCGATAATATGTTTGTCCTCCAAGGTTGTTTTCCCACGTGGGGCTGTACCTTTGATGGGCTGGGAGATTAAGGTCTGTTCACGTTTGGCTAAAAAACGTTCGGGAGAGGCTGAAAGAATATATTTATCGCTAATCTTGAAGAAACAGGAAAAAGGTGTAGGTGAAACTTTATTTAATCTTTCATATACCGCTAAAGGAGAAAGGGATACCTTTTCCGCATAGAATTCCTGACAAAGGTTGACCTCATAAATGTCGCCCTGTTGGATATGTTGTATCATCTGGTTAAAGGCCTCGATATAGGCCTCTTTAGACATACGTTTCCGAACTTCAATATTTAGACTAGACAAAGAAGGTTCAGTGGGAAATTCCGTAGAAAAAATACTATTGTAGATGGTCTCGGGCTGTAAGCCCTGTATTTCTACTTGATCTCTTCGAAAGGAGATAATCACAGCTGGAATAAAAAAATAAGCTTCTGGAAATCCTAAGCGGTTTGGGGAGGAAGTTGTCAGCTCTTCTATCTCATTCTTGAGATCATAACTAAGAAAGCCAGGCATCCAACAATGTGGATGCTTGGCTCTAAATTTTTCCAAGTCTTGAAAGACCTGTCCCTCGAAAGCTGTAAAGCATGCTGTAGCCTGTACGGCAAGTAAGCTATCTATTTGGCTGTATTCATCGGCATAACCATTGGATTGAAAGAAACAAACTTCCTCAAATTGTTGTGCCCATTGTAGAGCTTTTCTTTTGAATAGTTGTATGTCAACCTGAAAAACGGCTGTTGCCATGAACAATTACAATTCAATTGTCTGAACGCGATCTGGACCAACAGATAAATATTTGATAGGCACTTCCAAAGCTTTCTCTAAGTAAGCGATGTAATTCTGCAATGCAGCAGGAATTTCATCTTTTGTACGGATGCCTGTAATATCCTGATTCCAACCTTCTACTTCCTCCAACACAGGTTCTGCCTTGTTGGTAATGATTTCGTAAGGCATATAATCAATGGTTTCACCATTGTGCTTGTAGTGGGTACATACTTTTATGGTTTCAAAAGTATCCAATACGTCAGCTTTCATCATGATTAATTCCGTTACACCATTCAGCATGATCGCATACTTCAATGCCGGAATGTCAATCCAACCTGTACGGCGTGCACGACCTGTTGTCGCACCGAATTCATGACCAAGTTTGCGTAGTTCTTCGCCAGTTTCGTCTTCCAACTCCGTAGGAAAAGGACCGCCCCCTACGCGTGTAGCGTAAGCTTTGAAGATACCATAAACGGCACCGATTTTATTAGGTGCTACACCCAACCCTGTACATGCTCCCGCAGTAGTGGTATTGGAAGAGGTTACGAAAGGGTAAGAACCGAAATCCACATCCAATAATGTACCTTGTGCTCCTTCGGCAAGTACTTTTTTACCTTCTTTAAGATAACTGTTTACAAGGTGTTCAGCGTCTACGTGTGGAATGCTCTTGATGAATTCGATGGCAGCTAAGAAAGCCGTCTCTTTCTCTGAGAAATCAGGAATTTCGCCGTAATGTGAAAGGATTTCTAAATGTTTAGCTTTCAACTTTTCATATCGTTCCATGAAGTCGGGCAGGGTAGTATCACCTACGCGGAGACCATTACGCCCAGTTTTGTCCATGTATGTAGGACCGATACCTTTTAATGTTGAACCGATTTTGCCTGCACCCATTTTGGATTCCGAAGCGGCATCCAATAGCTGATGTGTAGGGAGGATCAAATGTGCTTTGCGTGCTAAGACCAAAGAGCCTTTGCCAACAGGATCAAACCCAGCCGTGCGTAGGTTGTCCAATTCCCGTTTTAAGATAATCGGATCGATAACCACACCGCCACCGATAAGGTTCAGCGTACCTTCGTTGAAAATTCCGGAAGGGATGGTGTTCAACACAAATTTTTTATTGTCAAACTCCAATGTATGTCCAGCATTGGGACCGCCTTGAAAGCGAGCGATTAAATCATATTTCGGACAAAAAACGTCCACGATTTTTCCTTTACCCTCATCGCCCCATTGCAGGCCCAGAAGCACATCAACTTGCATAATATTTGAAATATTGAGATTTAAAATTATTTGAAACGTTCAAAACTCTGTAAAACATAAAGTTCAGAAAAGGTGGGATAGACCAGTCTTTTCTGAACAAAGGTAATACAATAATTTTCGATTACCACATTAATTTGAAATTACAGAAGCTTTGCTTTTTTCTTCGGACTCTTCCGCATTTTTCTTTTGACAGTCTTCGCAGACACCGTATAAGTTTAAAGAATGGTGCTTGATGTCGAATTTAAGCAGATCGCCCATCAGACTTTGTATCTGATTGATGCGTGGATCACAGAATTCCACGACCTTGTTGCACTCGATACAGATAACGTGGTCATGTTGTTTATAGCCATAAGACTTTTCAAACTGCGCCATATTGCGGCCAAACTGATGCTTGGTAACCAGATCGCAAGAAACCAGAAGTTCTAAAGTATTATACACCGTTGCGCGGCTTACGCGGTATTTCTTATTTTTCATGTGGATGTACAGCGACTCCACATCAAAATGGTCTGAACGGGAGTAAATCTCTTCCAGAATGGCGTAACGCTCGGGGGTTTTCCTTAGATTTTTGTTTTCTAAGTAAGCTTCGAATATTTTTTTTACCGTTTGGTAGTTTTCACCTTGATTCATTATACATGATAGTAATACCCTACAAATTTACCAATTTACTTTTTAAAAAACGATGTTTTGTACATAAGCCGAAATCAGCATTAATTTTCAGCTTCATAACGGGTCACCCCTGTGATGCCACTGATATCTTTTAGACTTTTCATCAAGTTATCCAATTGCCCTGTGTTGTTGACAAAAACCATAATATTTCCTTCAAATATCCCTTCATTGGACGAAATGCTCAATGAACGTATATTGACTTTAAACTCTTGGGAAATAATATGTGTAATTTTATTAATCAGTCCTACGTCATCAATACCAACAATACGTAACCCTGTTAGGAATGCTGCGTCTACTTGAGAAGATGCCCATTGTGCTTTCAAAATACGGTAACCATAGTTCGCCATGAGTTTTGAAGCGTTTGGACAGCTCGTGCGGTGTATTTTAATACCATCATTTACAGTCAAGAAACCAAAAATGTCATCTCCCGGAATCGGGTTACAGCAAGGGGCTAAGGTGTAATCTACCTTTTGCAAATCGTCACCAATCAGGATCGTGTCTAGATCTTTTTTATTGATTTTCTCAACGAGTCCAGACACGTGGGAGCTGAACTGATTATGATGTTGCTCCGGTGTCTTTTCACTGGCTACATATTCCCGAAGGTTTTTTACGTCGATAACACCTTTTGCTACATTGTAAAACAACTCCTGTGAGCTGGGATACTTAAAGTAGTTGGCAATTTTGTTGATGTTATCCGTGTTGTACGTTATTTTTAATGACTTAAGCTTCCTTTCCAAAATTTCCTTTCCATCTTCTGCTACTCGTCGCTTTTCTTCTTTTAGGGAAGATCGGATTTTGGATTTTGCTTTGGCGGTTACTACAAAATTCAACCAGTCTTCCTTCGGAACTTGCTTGCTGGATGTAATTATTTCTACCTGATCGCCGTTTTGCAAAGGGTGGCTTAGCGGCACAAGTTTATGGTTGACTTTCGCACCGATACAGGTTGCCCCAATATCGGTATGGATTTCGAATGCAAAGTCCAATGCAGTGGCACCGTTTGGCAACTGTACTAACGTACCTTTCGGGGTAAAGATGAATATTTCATCCGAGAAAAGGTTCATCTTGAAGTCATCCACAAAATCCAATGCGCTTTGTTCCGAATTGCTCAAAAGACTGCGTACTTTTTGAATCCATTGATCCAGCCCGCTGTCGGAATTGGATTCCTTGTATTTCCAGTGTGCCGCAAAACCTTTCTCTGCAATCTCGTTCATGCGCTTAGTACGGATTTGTACTTCTACCCATTGCCCTCGGGGCCCCATTACCGTGGTATGTAGCGATTCGTAACCGTTGCCTTTCGGAGAAGATACCCAGTCACGCAAACGATCGGGGTTCGGACGGTATAAATCCGTTATAATGGAATAGACTTTCCAACATTCCGTTTTTTCTCTTTCTGCCGGCGTGTCTATAATGACGCGAATAGCAAACAAATCATAGACTTCTTCGAAAGGAATCGATTTTTTGCGCATCTTATTCCAGATGGAATGTATGGACTTCGGACGCCCGAAAACATCGGCTTTTATATCCTGCTCTTCCAGTATTTCTTCGACAGGCTTGATGAAGTCTTCGATGAATTTTTCGCGTTCGGTCTTTTTCTCGTTAAGTTTCTTAGCGATGAATTTATACGTGTCAGGATCGGTGTATTTCATGGAAAGGTCTTCCAATTCTGATTTAATGGCGTACAAACCCAATCGATGAGCGAGTGGTGCATAGAGATAACTCGTCTCGGAAGCGATCTTGAGTTGTTTATGGCGAGCCATAAATTCCATGGTACGCATATTATGCAATCGATCCGCCAACTTGATTAAGATCACACGTACGTCATCTGCTAAAGTGAGTAACATCTTACGGAAATTTTCCGCTTGCATGGAGCTGTTCGGGTCGAATATACCTGATATCTTTGTCAACCCATCGATGATCCGTGCTACTTTCTTGCCGAATTGTGTTTCTATTTCCTGTAAGGTAATGGATGTGTCCTCTACAACGTCATGCAACAGGGCACAGACGATAGAAGTTGTACCCAAGCCTATTTCCTCGGCAGCAATCTGTGCTACCGCAATGGGATGATATATGTAAGGCTCGCCCGACTTGCGGCGCATGTCTTTATGCATTTCCAAGGCCAGGTCGAAAGCCTTACGGATTTCTTGTTTGTCTCCGCGTTGCAACGTAGGCTTACATGCACGCAGCAAGGCCCGATATCTCTTCCTGATTTCCTTGTTTTCCGCTTCAATGTCAATCACATAATCTTCCATAAACAAGTATTAAAAAATTGCTTTTTAAATATTTTTTGTATTTTTATTAACGATTCCGCCTAAAGTTAAACATTCGGTGGAAACCATAAAATAAATGTAGTGAAAATTTGGTAGATTTAAAAACAGGATAGGATTTTTTGCTTTTCGGATGATTAGGCTGTTAGGATTAGGTTTATTGTTGTGCTGTATGCTTCCTTTTTATACAAAAGGGCAGGCTTTGCAGGTGCCACATTATGGGGAAGGAGAAGGAAGGGTTATCGATCGCTACTCGACCGATAGGTTGGAGGATGGAGAGATTGTGCCTTGGTTTGTCATACAGGAAATCGTTATTACTGCGAAACGAACATTTAAAACAGAGCAGGATAGGTTAAACTATCTTAGATTGGAGCGGAATGTGCTGCGTGTATTGCCTTATGCAATTTATGCACAGAAGCGCTATGAACAGTTGGACAGGGAGCTAGCGATGGTTTCTTCACGTCGGGAAGAAAAGAGATTGATAAAAGTCTGTGAGGATGAGATAAAAGCCAAATTTAACGCTGAAATTAAAAATCTCACTGTGTCCCAAGGAAAGATTTTAATAAAATTAATCGAAAGACAGACAGGAAGCACCAGTTACGAACTGGTGAAAAACATGAAAGGTGGTGTTTCAGCTTTTGTTTACCAATCTGTTGCTAAGGTTTTTGGACACAACCTAAAGTCTACATACAATGCGCAGGAAGATTACGAAATAGAGAATATTATACGCAGTTATGAAAGGGTAAGGCCTATCAAGAATTTATACAATTACTAATCAAAAAGAAAAGGGGGATTATGCCAACGGTTTATGATTTTCAAGCTTTACAATTTAAGGGTGGGAAAAAATCGTTGCAAGACTATTCTGGTAAGGTCTTACTGATCGTCAATACAGCGAGCCGCTGTTTCTTTACTAAGCAATTTCAATCTCTGGAGAAGTTATACCAGAAGTATAAGGATCAGGGTTTTGAAATCCTAGCTTTTCCTTCCAATGATTTTCGTGGCCAGGAACCTATGACGGGGTTGCAACTGGAGACCTTCTGCCGTATCCAACAGCAGGTAACTTTCCCTGTATTCAAACGTATACATGTCGTGGGTGATTATTGCGACCCGCTGTATCGTTACCTTTCCGATAAAACATTGAATGGTCACATCAATTCCAAACCTCGTTGGAATTTTCATAAATACCTCGTGAATAAAAAAGGGGAGGTGGTCGATTACTTCTACAGCACGACTAGTCCGTCTGCCCAGCGTGTTGGAGCAAAAATTGAACAATTATTGGCTGAATAAGATATTCCGTTGCTCTGTTTTGTCATTCCGACAACAGGAGAAATCTGTCTTCATTCAACTCCCTCCGTTCAGCTTTGTCCCGGCGAGGGACGGAAAGACTGTGCGATGGGAAGAATCGGCAGTTGTCAAAACTAACCCTCCATTTGTTTTAAACATAAAAATATGATGCTTTTGCTCTGACACATCTTGGCTTTTAGAAGAAAGAAAAATAAGTAATTCATATCTTTGCACATAAAAATTACAGGATATGAAATTGGATTTGATGGTGATTACTGTTCACCCTGATGATGCGGAGCTTGGAGCGGGGGGGACGATAGCAAAATATGTAGCTGAAGGAAAATCAGTCGGTATCGTGGATTTAACCCGTGGAGAATTGGGTACACGTGGTACGGCGGAAACCAGAAAAGCCGAGGCAGCCAGAGCGGCTGAGATATTAGGCGTGCAGGTGCGGGACAACCTGGATCTGCGTGATGGTTTTTTCCAGAACGATGAAACCAGTCAGTTGGCTATTATTCGTTGTATCCGTAAGTATCAACCCGAAATTGTAATCACGAATGCATTAGACGATCGTCATCCTGACCATGGCAGAGCGAGTAAATTGGTCAATGATGCTTTGTTTTTAAGTGGTTTGCGGAGAATCGAAACGACGGATGAACATGGTGTACAGGAAGCTTTTCGTCCGCGTTTGCAATTGCAGCTGATTCAGGATAAATATATACAACCCGATATTATTTTGGATATTACGGACTATTGGGATATTAAAGAACGTTCTATCTTGGCGTATACAACGCAGTTCAACACCGAGGATGATTCCGAGCCACAGACTTATATTTCTAATCCGGATTTTATGGAATCCACGAAAGGAAGAGCATCGGAATTGGGACGAAGTATTCAGGTGAAATATGCGGAAGGGTTTACTGCCCGTAAACTTTTAGGAGTTCAGGATCTTTTTCAGTTGCTGTAATGATTAATATTCTCCGTGTTCATCATATTGCAATTATTTGTAGTGATTATCGTAAGTCCTTATCTTTTTATACTGAAGTTCTGGGATTTAAGCTACTTGTGGAAACCTACCGGGAAGAAAGGGATTCGTATAAAGCTGATTTGGCGCTGAGCGGTCAATATATAATTGAGCTTTTTTCTTTCCCGAATCCTCCTGAAAGACTCTCT
>Ga0079224_100000998_pt1 | contig 30902 bp, 39 predicted proteins | sample Stecom2015_FD_80414 | JGI IMG/M metagenome (GOLD analysis project Ga0079224, IMG submission 80414) | Agricultural soil microbial communities from Utah to study Nitrogen management - Steer compost 2015 | ecosystem: Environmental > Terrestrial > Soil > Agricultural land | place: USA: Utah... | reverse complement strand
GGGGAACCGAAGCACCGACTCAAGATCCAAGTCAGCCGGTCCCAGCACATTCCATCTGAGAGAATCTAACATCGTGTTAGAATCTAACTATGAGAGAATCTAACGCTAGCTATCAGCGCCGATACCGTGTCCGTAAAGCTCTAACTGTGAAGGCTGAGCGATGGGGTGCCGAGATCATAGAAGTCATCGCTGTCCGGAAGGATGGCAAGATCGCGCTCTACGATCCCGACACGGGTGCCAAGCTGTAAAGGTCAAATCTCGGCCAGGATGTCCCCCCAGCGGATCGTCGCCTCGTGGATGACCTCCCCGTCCGCAATGAGTCGCACGGTGCGCTCCAGGTCGTCGGAGGGGTCGATCACGGCGATCTGCCGCGTCGCGGCGACGTACTCGTAGTAGGCACCGGTGGCCTCGTGCTCCTCCCAGGGGCCGAAGTCGGCGTTCCTGACCTGCTCGCCGTCCGCGATGATGTCAACGGCATATCCGATGCTTGCCATGATGACTCTCCTGTCGTGCTGTAAAGGGGTCCGTGCTGTAAAGATCTAAGCACGTATTGGGATACCTGTCAAGCTGTAGCATGTCCTGCCCTTGCAGAGCCTCAGCGGAGGATGCGGCGGGTTCGTGCTGTAAAGAACTCAATCACAGATCGGTGCCACGAGGTGTGCGCTCCACTTGATTCCTTCCACGCGACTGGAGACCGAGTCCCGCCGTAGCGGAACCCGGCCCTGGATCAGTCAGCGGACTGACGTACCCTCTGCGCGCCAGTCAAGCACCTCGCGCTCCCCTGTCGGCAGGGCCAGCTCTTCCGCGATCCGGACAACGGATGCGTAGTTTTCGCCGAAGGCCGTGCGCAGGGCGTTGATGATCCGGCCCTGGAAGCCGCGCGTGGTCGAGCTGATGTACCGGGCATCGAAGTAGATGGGTCCGACCATCGTGATGACCGCAATCGTCGTGTCCCAGTGCTTGAGCTGGATGCCGTGGCCGACCTTTTCGCCATCGACGTAGATGGTGACCGGAATGCCCTTGTATGAGTTGCCCTGCCAGTGCTGGAGGGTGTCGCCCTGGCCGTTCTGCAGTTTCTGGATGTCGAATCGGATACGGCTTGCCTGGGAGTGGTTCGGGACATTCATGGTGCTCTCCTTGAGCTCTAGGGGTTGACATCGGTTGATGTCTGTAAAGAACAGTACGCAGGTGTCACGAAGGTGTGCGCAGAGTCCATTTGATTCCTCCATGCGGCGGTGGACCGGACCCGAAGGTCCGGCCCCTCTCGCCTTAGCAGAGTTCCGACTGACCAATGGTCAGGGCGATCGCGTCCTGACTGTACAGGCGCGCCAGCTCGCTGAGGAAGCGGCGCAGGACGCTGAGTGCGCGGCCATCGGCCTTTCCCGTAGTGAGAAGCGTAATCTTCGCGGACTCCTCCTCGACGCCATCCCAGAAACCCGTGCCTCGGTGGATCTCGACGTTGTCGACATGAATGGCGGCCTCGACCGCAAACCTGTTCATGTCCGCCTTAACGTCCTCGATGAACTGCTCCCAGCGCTCATCGGACATGGGAGCCCAGCCCTTGACCGGCTGGCCGTCCAGGTAGAAATCGCGATCGTCGTAGGTGGAGGTGCGGACGTTGCGTCCGATGGTCGCAGTGTAAACGTGCATGAGTTGCTCCGATCTAAGGGATGTCTGGGTTGGCATCTGTAAAGATCTAATCATGCATCTTGTACCTGGCGACACGCGCTCCATTTGATTCGCCAGTCCGTAGGCCGATTTCTCGGAGTAGCCTGGTATCCCAACGGTAGGCCGGTTTCGTCAGACCCCCCGGTAACCCAACATTCCCAGCCCTATCGTGGTACGCTTAGGTATCCCTACTACGAGATCGAAGGAGTAACCCAATGAAAATCCCCGAGCACCCCAAGGAGGGCTGATGCCAACCGACGGGGTCTGTATGGCCTGTGGCGCGCAGGTTGGCCGGTATCGCCTGGCGAACTGTCCTGACCGTGGGCAGAAGTTCTGTGAGCAATGCGGCCAGTGTGAATGCCTGGCACGCCCGGAGAAGGTGGAGGACTGATGGACATCGAAGAGGTTCAGCAGAAGTTGGGCGAGTACCTAGCATCCGATTTCGAGAACGGCCCGTTCAGTGACACGTCCTTCGCGCGGGCGGAGGTTGAGCCTGACGGAACGATGACGCTGTTCGCGAGCGAATCGGAGTCGGCATGGCCGGTCGCATCGTTCGATGTGCCGCAGCTTGCTGAGTGGCTGATGCCGCTGGTCCGACGCGCACAAGCCAGCAAGGTGCGGGAGGTCGCGGAGTTGGTGATGGACCCGCACAACGGGCTCCCATTCGACGCCGAGCATGACCTGGCGATCGTGTCCGCATGGCTGCACGACGTGGCCGACCATATCGAGCATGACTGATAAGATCCCCCCGTTGCAACACAACAACCTAGCTAGGAGGTCACCATGACCAGCACGAACCCGTTCGACGACACCACGTCCTCTCCCTCTTCGGGGAAGGCGCTCGACGTCCCTTCTTCGGAAGAGGCCCCTGCTGAGAAGCCGAAGCCTGCAGCGAAGAAGCCGAAGCCCGCTGAGAAGAAGGCCAAGAAGGTCGACTTCAACAAGGCCGTCTCCGACAAGGGCGTCCTGTCGGCTACCTCCGGTCAGGTCACCGCGACGGTCGACATGAACCAGGTGGCCGTTCCGGTCCTCCGGGTCTCGATGATCGGCTGGGTCGGTACAGCCCCGCTGGAGCTCGCCGCCTCCTCGATCGACGACATTCGCAAGGTGCTCGACGAGCTGGAGAAGCAGGCCAGCTGAGTCCGGCTTGACAGAGAGGGACTGTGTTGGGATACTTATCTCGACACAGTCCCTTTTCTGATTGGAGAACACAGTGGCACTCAACAACAGCGGCTTGGCACCGGACATTTACGATCGCTTCGGCATCGCACAGGATGCACCTGTCCCGGACGACATCGAAGATCGCCAGCTGGTCCAGGTCAAGCTGCGCGCCAAGATCTACGAAGCCGCGAAGTTCATGGCTGGGGAGATCGACTCAGGGCGCGAGCTCAGCCTCGCGCTGACGCACCTCGAAGAGGCCCTGATGTGGGCCGGAAAGGCGATCTTCAAGTGAACGGCAACGAGCACCCCGCATTCATCAACCCCGATGAGGGTATCGACGAGTCCTCCCCTGTCGAGAACGGCGAGGTCTCGATGTTCGAGCTCGCGACCGAGGCCGATCGCACCACCCTGTCGCGGTGGGCCGACAGCATCATCCCCGGAGTCGACGTCGTCGCCCTGCAGAACCGGGTCCGCGTCGGTGACCTGGTGATGAACCGCCCCGGCTCCCCGAGCTTCGAGGTCTTCACCCGAAGCGAGAACGTGAACTTCGAGCGGGTGCAGGCACGTCTGGCGATCATGCAGAAGGTCGACAGTACAGAGGCCGCGAAGCGGTGGGACGCCTGGATTCACGGGGACCTGACGTGAACAAGAAGCTGCTGGGCGACGTCGTCCGAGAAGGGGACTGGCTGCACACCGGGGACATCTTCCTCGACGTTCGACTCCCGAAGAAGCAGAAGAAGAAGACGGACCGGAAGCCTTACCCCCGCTTAGTCAGGATCGAGAGGATCGTCTACCACGACGATCTCACCCGCAGTTTCGTACTCGCCCCGACCGACAGCCTAAACTCGAATCTGTACCGGACGATGACCAGCGAGGTCACCCTCCGCAGGTTCTACCGACGCATCAATACCAACGAAGAGAGGGTCCTCTGATGGACATCAAGACGATCGAGCTGGTGGTACGGCCTGTGCAGGCTGTGCAGTTCACCGGCCAGGACAACGACAACGCCGACCTGCAGGCGTGGATTCAGGACCGGCTGTCCTTTCAGAAGGTGACGGCCACCGCCGACCGTTTGTACCTCCCCTCTGTCGGAGGCATGGAGATCCTGGAGCAGGGCGACTGGGTCCTGTACGATCCGGTCGACAACGCCTTCCGGGGGGCGACGAACGAAGCCATCGAGCAGCACTACCGGGAGGTGCCTGCCGACGAGATCAAGGAGTAAGCAGTGTCCGTAAAGGTCGTCAGGATCTCTAAGAATCCTTTGGACTGGGCAATCAACAAGCTGGGCATGACCCGTGCCGACTTCCAGGTGGAGGGTGGCTACAGCAAGCCGTACCTTCTCCGGCTGAGTCAGGGCAGGCACTCGCACATGGGTGCCAGGGTGGTCAACGACCTTTACAGCATGGCCCGGGCAAAGGGCATCGACCTGGACTCGGAGATCGTGGGTGAGTACGGTTCCGCGACCTCCGTACCAGACGCCTACGACGTCTGGGTGGCCGAGCACCGCAAGGCACAGACGATGCCCGCCCCGGTCAACGACAAGACCCTGAACCCGTTCATGCGGCTAGTCAAGGCCGTGGGCAGCGTGAGCCGCATGTCGGCCCTCCTGGCAGCCCCAGATCAGCTTGTCGAGCGGTACGCTAAGGGCGTCTCCTACGAGATGCCGATGCCCGTGATGATGGCCCTGACGGATATGGGGTACGCACACATCGATGAGTTGGACGCAGCAATGAGAGATTGGGGACGTAGAAATGCTTGAAGCAGCTGGAATGCCGGACTTTGGAGCCGATGCCACAGGCATCGTCATCAGCATCGTCTTGGTGCTGATCCTGTCAGGTCTGCTCGCTGTAAAGGACCACTTCAACCGTGGCTGATGAGGTACTCTTCCTGAACGACGAGGACGACGACGGCTCCGTCCTCGTCGTTCACGCTGACGGTCGGGTGGTGCCGTCCCCGGTCCCGACAGGATTCGATCCGTACCTCTTCCGGGACATCCTCGCGGCTATCAACGTCTTCTACCTCCGCAACGGCTACGTGCCCTCTGTCGACGAGGTCAGCAAGAGCTGGGACCGGATCTCGAAGAAGACCTACTCCAAGGCGTATGCCACGCCTGAGCTCAAGGCTGCTCTGGCGATCCGAGGCATCTCGATGGACCCGGCCACAGGGGTGAGCCCTGAGCAGGCCGTCGCGATCCAGCTCCTGTCGGACCCCACTGACCGGCGAGCGCTCAGCACTAAGCTGAGGCAGATCGGCGTCTCGATGCCGAAGTACCAGAACTGGATGCGGCAGCCGCTGTTCGCGGAGCTCCTGTCGAAGCGGAGCGAGCAGAACCTCATGGACGCTGTGCCGATCGCGCTGAACCGTCTGATCGGGAATGCCGACTCCGGTGACCAGAGGGCCATCGAGAAGGTTCTGGAGATTACTGGGCGCTGGAACCCCCAGCAGCAGGAGATCAACAACGCACGTCAGGTGGTGCTCGTTCTTGTCGAAGCCGTGCTCAAGCACGTAAGTTCCAAGGAAGAGAAGGATGCTATCCTGGCCGAGGTAGAACAGGCCATGCAAAAGGGCAATCTGATGAACCAGATGAGTACCGTCACCAGAGGGGAGATCGCGTAATGCCTGCATTCACGACCCGACTGGGGATGTACATCCCCGGTGGAGGATCTCTCGGGCTCGGTGGCGACGACGAAGTGGCCGACATCGACCGCATCAACCAGGGTCTCCTGCGTCTTGATGAGGTCGTCGGTGTCCCAGAGCTGTCTACGTTCCCTGGGGACCCGTTTCCGGGGCAGGTCGTCTCAGTGTCGGGCGATACCTACTACTGGAGCGACAGCCTGGGTCAGTGGCGACAGCTGAGCCCTCACGTCGGTACTATCCCTCCCGAGAACCCCCAGGAGGGGTACGTGTGGATTGACACGAACTGAGGTGCTGTAAATGCCTACTGTCGCGCTTCCGGGGACGGACTCCCCGGCCACCACGAGCTGGGTCTCCCCTGGAGGCACGTTCTACATCTACAGCAACGTGAAGCTCCCAACTGGCCGAACGATGGCAAACGGGAGTAAGAACATCCTGGTGCAGACTCTGAATCTGTACGTTGCCGGTCGATCGGGATCAGTGAGTATCCGCCCCTACTTTGGCAACAACCCTCGCGGGAGCTCGACCAGCTACGGGGCTCAGAGCACCCCCTCAAAGAAGTCTATGGCAGTGGGGGTTCACGCTAGTGGAGGAAGCAACACAAATTACGGCGTGCACTGGGGTGGCGGGGGCGTCAACTTCCGGCGCGGTGGCGGGGGCTCAACACAGTCCTCGGGCTCGTCTTCGTGGGGGTCCTCTCTGTCGGGAACAATGACCTATGCTGAGGCCCCTGCAGCTCCGACCCCCATTGGCATCAGTGGGGCTACTGCAACAAGCCTCACAGCTAAGTTCAGCGGGAACAGCGACGGAGGGTCTAGCATCACAGGCTGGAGCCTCCAGTACAGCAAGAACTCCAACTTCTCTGGTGCGACGACGGTCAGCTCGAATGGTACGACGACGGTCACGGGTCTTGACCCCGATACGACGTACTACTTCCGGGCTGCCGGGAAGAACGCTGTTACCACTAACGCAGGCACGACAGGGCCGTGGTCGTCTACGTTCAGCGGGAAGACCCTGGCATCGACTCCGGGCGCTCCCGGCGACCTTGAGCTCACGCCGCTGTCCAGCACGCAGGTGAAGCTGACGTGGACGGCCCCCTCCAGCGACGGCGGGTCTGCAATCACGGGGTACAAGGTCCAGCAGTCCAAGAACTCCGACTTCTCCGACTCGACGACGGCGACTCTGGGCAACGTGCTCACCTGGACGTCAGGGACTCTCGACACCGGCACCTGGTACTTCCGGGTGCGTGCTGTAAACGCCAATGGGGACGGAACCTGGAGTTCGTCTAAGAGCAACACCGTGACCCGAACAGGGTATCCGACAGTGATTCTGGGAGGGTCTGAAGTCCAGAAGCCGGGGAAGGTATACTTGGGCGGTACATGGGCTGTAAAGCCTGTGAAGACCTACAAGGGTGGTCAGTGGATCACTCTTCTGTGAAGGGAGACGTCGTGGCCTACAGCTACGTGAAGATCAACGGGCAGCGTGTCGAGAAGAACGTCGCTGCCGCGTTCGAGAAGATGCGTGCCGCGTTCAAGGAGAAGTTCGGCCTCGACCTGATCGTATCCAGCGGCACCCGCACGCGCGCTGAGCAGCAGCGCCTCTATGACGGCTGGGTCAAGCGCCTCCCCGGCTACAACCTCGCCGCCCCTCCGGGAAGGTCGAACCACGAGGAGTCCGGCCCGCGAGGCCCGCGAGCGCTCGACCTGCGCGATTCCGGGAAGGACTACGGGGTGACCCGGATCGGCACCGTCCGCTCCAACTGGCTGGCAGCCAACGCGCCCAGGTTCGGTTTCACCCCTGCCGGTCACTTCTTCAACCCCCGTGAGGGCTGGCATTACGAGTACACCGGCCAGCTCGCGGGCGGGGCACCCGCTCCGGTCCCCGCCACGCCGGGCAAGAAGCACAACCCGTTCGGCATCCCCACCGCTGTCGGCCTGCAGAAGATCGCCCGCCTCTACGGCTACCGTGGCGCGTATGATGACATCTGGGGCAGCGGGTCTGCGGGCGGGTTCGCGCAGTTCCTGCGTCAGAACTGGGGCTACAAGGGTAATGACGTGCTCGGCCCGGTCATGTGGAGGGCCATCGCCCGGTGGCTCCGCGCTCGCTGGGGCTACGTCGGCAACGACGTTCCCGGCCCGGTCATGCGCTCCGCCTTGCGGCGCGCCGAGGCGGCGAATCGCCGCGAGCTGAAGTAATGGGCGGGGGATCGGCCCTAGAGGACGTAGGCTTTACGGTCTACGTCCTCGCGGCGATCATTCTTGCCGTCATCGGGTGGCTGATCGTGAAGGTCTTCCCTGTGATCCGCAAGTTCGTGGCCTTCGTCAACGATGTGGCCGGGGAGGAAGCTCGCCCCGGAACTCCCGCCAGGCCCGGCCTCTTCGAGCGGCTGAGCAGGATCGAAGACGTGCAGCAGGACATGGTCAAGAAGGTGGACGTCGTTCATCACGAGATGTTTCCGAACAGCGGCAAGAGTCTCCGAGACCAGAACAACCGGATCGAGGCGAAGGTCTCAGCCGACTACAAGGAGATCGGACTCCTGAAGGAGGCCGTCGAGTACCTGAGAGCCGGTCAGGAGAATCAGCAGAAGACTCTCAGCGAGCACATAGAGGTGTCCACAGGTATACTGAGGGCACTCATGGACAAGGAGAAATGATGTCTCTCAACCAGCCGATCGCCGTGGACAACACGCCGAATGTCGTCGTACAGAACCCGAAGGTCCGTCTCGTGGCGAACATCGTACTCGGGTCTGCCCTGGTCCTCATCCCGGCAGCCATCGTTCTCGACGTCAACGCGCCTGAGTTCGATTGGTCGTTCTGGACGACCCCGGCAATGGCCGTGACGAGCTTCTTGGCAGGCGTCTTCGGCCTGTCGGTCACCGCTCCGAACGTTCCCCGGAAGCTCTGACATGGCTGACCTCCCGGAGGAGTTCACGAAGCTGACTGCTGAGCAGGTGGAGAAGATTCACCTGAATGCGGATACGGACGTTCGACGGGAGTCGATTCATCACACCCTCGGACCTCGCACGACGCAGGCGGCTCCAGGGGATCACACGCACAACGGCTCCGACAGCTCCCTCCTCCTGGAGGGGGTGACGATCTCTGGGTCTCGAAGCAGCTCCGCATCGATCCTGCCGTCAATAATCTCGGCCCTGGTGAAGCTCGGAGCAGTAGACCAGAGCTCGGCATAGGAGAATCGTGGCTGTAAAGCGCGCCAAGGACGACAACTCTGTCACAGGACTTCTTGAGTTCGCTCTCGCTGAGCTCGAAGCACCTGTGCGCAAGGGCAATAGGTTCACCTATAAGCCGTACCCCAAGCAGGAGCAGTTCCACCGATCGGACTGCCTGGGCCGCTACATCGCCGGAGCAAACCGTGCAGGTAAGTCCGACGCAGAGGTGATGGAGGCGATCTGGTGGTGTACGGACACGCACCCCTGGCTCGACCGACCGGAGAGCTGGGGCAGCGGTCCTATCCGAGGTCGCTTTGTCGTCGTCGACATCGTCAAGGGCGTGGAGGACATCATCCTCCCCAAGCTGAAGCGTTGGTGCGCGACGAGCGACCTCATCAACGGGAAGTTCGACGACTCCTGGGACAACCGGACGTTGACCTTCACGTTCAAGAACGGGTCGACGATCCAGTTCCTGACGCACGGAATGGATCTCGACAAGCACGGTGGTGTGCCGCTGCACTTCGTCTTCTTCGACGAGATCCCGCCTCAGCCGGTCTTCAACGAGAACCTCATGCGTCTCATCGACTACAACGGCTTCTGGGTCATCGCGGCCACCGCTGTGCAGGGCATGGGGTGGACCTACGACTACATCTGGGAGCCGTGGGAGAACGACGAGGAGATCAACGGCATCCCTGCCCGAGACTTCGTCTTCTGCATCCAGCTCAAGCAGTCCGATAACCCGTACCTCGAAGCCGACGAGGAGGAGCGCGGGAAGTATTACATCGCGATGGATGAGGCCGAGCGTCACATCCGCGAGGAAGGTGCCTTCATCGCCAAGAGCGGTCTGGTGTTCCCGAACTTCAAGAAGAAGACGCACGTCCTGGCAGAGCCTCTCCCTGTCGGAGAGTTCCGGAGTTGGGCCTGGTACTCCAGTGCTGACTTCGGATGGAACAACCCGACAGCGTGGCTCTGGCACGCCGTGGCACCGGACGGGCGGATCTACACCTTCGGTGAGCACTACAAGAGCTTCATGACCACGGACGAGCACGCTGCCGTGATCCATCAGAAGGAGAGCGCCTGGCTCAAGCAGCCGGAGATCCGGATCGGTGATCCTGCAGGCAACCAGAAGCAGATGAACACCGGAACCAGCGTTATCAGCGAGTACGCTCGTCGCGGTATCTACATCGGGACCGAGAACATCCCGAAGGACCCGCAGATCGGCATCGACAAGATGCAGCAGTATCTTGCTGTAAAGGACAAGACTCCGTGGGGCGAGAACACACCGATGTGGATGATCTCGCCGGACTGCGTGAACCTCATCCGGGAGCTGCAGCGGCTGAAGTGGGCCAGCTACGAGTCCGACAAGAAGTCCTACGAGCTCAACCGTAAGGAAGAGGTCCACAAGAAGGATGACCACGCCTTCGACTCAGCCAAGTATTTCGCCACGATGATGCCGGATCTCCGGCCTCTGCCGCAGGACATCTTCGAGAAGGCCCCGATTCACCTGACCTTCTCTCAGATGATGGACGTACTGCAGAATGACCCCGATGTGGTGATGCACAACGAAACGTGGGATACTCAGGAGGTCGCAGACTTCGACGATATGGAAAGGTTCTGGTGATGTCCTCACACTTCAAGGTCGTATCCGCCCCTGAGCTCGCTCCGGGAGTGGACTACGTCACAGGCAGCGGCGTCGGGCCGTTCATCGATACGCAGCGCGATATTCGCGACCAGGCGGGGCGGAACCTCGGCAGGCTCTACCTGTCGAAGGACTCGGTCGCTGAGATGGCTCGTGAGTTCGGCCTCATCGGAGGTCACGCGGACGACACGGCGATCAACGCCGCGTACAACAAGGGCAAACTGGACGGACTACAGGAGGAACTCGGTGGAGACCTTTACAGCATTGCTGATACTCTGCGTCGTTGGCTGGAGCATGTCGCTCCTGCTGGCAATTCTGCTGGTGGCCGGAGGAAGGCGAGCTGAGCAGCGTCAGTCTGAGCTCCGAGACGAGTTCAAGACGACCCTGTCCTTCGTCGTTCAGCAGAGCCGGGAGATAAGCTCTTCCTCGGCAGAGGTACAGGAGAGTCAGCTCGGTCTCCTGGAGAAGGCTTTCGCCCAGCTTCGGGCAACGAATGCGTGGGAGTACCAGGCCATCATGTCGATGTCCGGAGGTCCCGCGTATGATGAGCAGTACGACCCTTCCCCGGAGGCAGAGGCGATGAGAATCGCTGAGCGCCAGAACACAAAGGATGAACTTGATGAGTCCCTCACCGCAGCAGAGGAAGCCGTCCTCGGAGACATCTTCCCTGGCAGCTTCGGCTGATCGGAGTGCCGACGCCGGTACGACGGCTGTCCACGCCCCGGAGACAGACGGGTTCGATCTTTACAGCTTCCGGGAGTCTGAGGAAGGTAAGGAGCTCACGGCGTGGGCGCTGAACGAGTTCAGCCGCAGTCGAGGGTACAAGACCCGGAAGCACCGCCAGTGGTACACCTTCATGGCCTTCACGTTCGGCCATCAGTGGATCGACATCGTCGGCAAGAACGTGCCAGGTTCGGGGGCCTCTCCGATCAAGGCCAAGCCCGCTCCGTCCTACATGGGACGGCGGACAGTGAACCGCATCCGGTCGTTCGTCCGCACGGAGCAGTCTAAGTTCCTGTCGACCCTGCCCACGGTCACCTCCGTCCCCGCCACGAGCGAGGAGGAGGACGTCCGAGCCGCCTACGCAGGCGAGCAGGTCATCGAGAGCTACTTCTCCAAGCGCAAGCTCCGTCGCGAGTACAGCAAGGCCATCTGGTGGATGATCCTCACCGGCACCGGCATCCTGAAGACGTGGTGGGACCCCACTGTCGTCGACAAGACCTCCGGGCAGCCGGGGGACATCATGTACCGATCGGTGACCCCGTTTCACATCTTCGTGCCGGATCTTCGTGAGCGTGAGGTTGATGACCAGGCGTACATCATCCAGGCGCAGGTTAAGCCCCTGGAGTGGGTCAAGCAGCAGTACCAGGAAGAGCTGAAGGGTCAGAAGCTGAGCCCTACCCAGTCCAGCTCGAATACGCTGCTCGACGAGGCGTTCTACACCCTGTCGAACACCCACAAGTCCGAGCTCGATGCCGTCGTCATCCTGGAAATGTGGGTCAAGCCTGGTACTCACCCGAAGCTCCCTAACGGAGGTCTGCTGATCCTGGCCGGGGAGGTGCTGGTCGGTGCCTACGTCGACGGGATGCCGTACAAGCACGGTGAGTACCCCTACACGAAGTTCGAGCACCTCTCCAACGACACCTTCTTCGCTGACAGCCCTCTCGCGGATCTCATCGAGCTCCAGAAAGAATTCAACGATGTCCGTACCAACATCGGCGTGGCGGCGAAGAGGATGGGGAACCCTCAGCTGCTCGCTCAGCAGGGCTCGATCGTCCCTGGCCGGATCACGAACGAGCCCGGCCAGATCATCCAGTACCGCCCAGGAACGCCGCCCCCCAGCCCGATCCCTCTGCAGCCTCTGCCGGAGTACGTGGTGGCTCAGCTTCCTCAGATCGTGCAGGACTTCGAGGACCTGTCCGGTCAGCACGAGGTGTCCAAGGGCTCCACGCCGACAGGCGTGACTGCAGGGACGGCTCTGGCCTTCCTGAAGGAGACCGACGACAACTACCTGACGCCCCAGTACCAGAACATCGAGGACGGCTTCGAGCGCGTGGCCGTGCAGACGCTGTCGCTGTTCCAGCAGTTCGTAGACGTTGCCCGCCGTGTCAAGGTGATCGGTGCGGACGGTGCCTTCGACAGCGCCCTACTGTCGGGCTCGGACATCAACGGAGCGTCCGACATCCGGGTGGAGCCTGGGTCGAGCATCGGCCAGAGCCAGGCAGCGAAGCGGGCAGCCATCATGGATATGTTCGCTGTCGGCATCCTGCAGGACCCGAATCAGGCTCTCCGTCTTCTGGAGGTCGGTGGCGCACAGAAGGTGCTCGACACGATCTCGGTGGCCGAGAAGAAGGCTCAGCGCGAGAACACGAAGATGAAGTCCCTGCAGAACCAGGAGGGCCAGCAGCTTCTCGAAGAGCACATCTCCTCGAACATGAAGGAAATGGTCACGGAGATGGCTCAAAGCCTCAGCACCGAGCCGGACCCTGAAACAGGGATGTCGCCTGAGCCAGTGGACCCCGAGGAGCTGATGCAGAACCCCGAGGTCGTGCAGGCTCTGTCGGAGCAGATCCCTCCGTTCATCCCTGTTGACGACTTCGACATGCACGAGATCCACATCGACGTCCACAACCGCTACCGGATGGGGCAGGAGTACGAGACCCTTCCGGACCCTGTAAAGGCCGAGTTCGACAAGCACGTCGAGATGCACAAGATGCTGCTGCAGCAGACGATGATGGAGCAGCTCATGATGGGCGGGATGCCGATGGGCGGCGAAGGTGGAGCTGGCGAAGGCCCGATGGCTGGAGGCCCTGCAGTAAAGGGTCCTGGACTGACACCTGATACAGGCGGTCCTGGTATCGTTGGGCCAGCACCGGCGCAGCCCGCGTCGCTCTGACGAAGGATTAGGACATGGCTACCGTAGACCTCACCAATGAGATCGAACCTCAGCACCCGTTCAGGCCCGTGAAGGCGTACCTGTCGGACATCCGAGACGCCATCAAGGAGGCGGACGAGGAGGGCATCTACACTGATGACTATCTCGACAAGTGCAACCGAAATGACCTCACCAGCATCGCCCGCAGTCTGGGCGTCGAGGTTCCGGTTCGTTACGTCGCTCCCGAGGAAGAGTCCGGCGACAACTAAGAAGTCACGCCCTGTAAAGGGTGTGCTACAGTAACTCACAAGCAGCCAAGGCTCGAATCGTTCGAGTACAGCAGAAAGGATAGAGATGGACCCCGAAGAGATGGGCCAAGACTCCGAGGCAGAGGTCGTAGACCAGGGCCAGGAGAACAGCCCTGAAGTTGAGCGGGAAACCGAAGAGACGCCTCAGCACGAGAGTGGGTACAACCCCGTCTTCGAGCCGATCCGGCAGACCCTCGGAATCCAGTTCGAGTCCATCCTCCCCGATCTCCAGAAGATCGAAAAAGGATTCAACAGCGGTATTACCAAGGCGAACGCGAAGTACGAGCCGTGGAAGGCTTTCGAGGACCAGGGCATCACGCCCGAACAGGTCACTCAGGGCTTCGGTCTTCTCCGTCAGCTGAATGACGAGCCCGAGAAGATCTACTCCGCGCTCCACGATTTCCTGAAGCAGAACGGACGTCTCCCGCAGACGGACGCCGAGGTTCAGGAGGTCGTCGACAACGCCGAGGACGACGAAGATCTCCCCGAGACTGACAAGAAGCTCGCTGAGCTTCAGCGTCAGTTCGAGCAGCAGCAGCAGTTCCTTCAGGCACAGCAGGAGCAGTTCCAGATGGAGCAGCTCCAGGCCAAGGCCGAGCAGGAAGTTGCTCAGGAGTTCGACGCCTTCGAGAAGGCTCACCCCGAGCTGACCGAGGACGACAAGCGAGAGATCTACAACCGTCACTTCCAGTACGCGGCCTCTGGACCTCAGAACATCCGCTCGCTGGAAGAGGTGGCGAAGGAATACTTCAGCCTCGTCGACCGTATTCGATCTGCACCTCGCCCGAACGACACAGCCCCGCGACTCCCCGGAGCAGGTGGCGGTGTTCCGGCTGGGCAGCGCAAGCCTTTCGCAGAGCTCTCCCGCGAGGAGAGTCAGAACGCACTGGCTGAGCTGCTCGAACAGAACAAGCAGTAATCCACCATCACACGGAAGGACAGTCCAATGGCTGCCACTCTCGCCACGATTGAGCCGTACCTCAAGGAGGTATACACCGGGAAGATCCGGCGTCAGCTCAACGAGGAGATCACCACGCTTAAGCGCGTCACCCGATCGGGTGCGGGCGTCAGCTCCGAGACGAACGGCAAGTACGTCACGTTCCCGATCCACACTCGTCGCAACAGCGGCCTGGGTTCGCGGAACGAGATGGACCCGCTGCCCGTCCCCGGTCAGCAGGGCTACGCGGCTGCCCGTCTCGCCCTGAAGAGCGCCTACGGCGGACTTCAGATCACCGGGCAGGCAATCGACCAGGCCGACCGCGACTCCAAGGCGTTCGCTCGTTCGATCGACGAGGAGATCGAGCGTCTCAAGGTCGACGTCAAGAAGGACATGAACCGCCAGATCTACGGTGACGGCTCCGGAACGATCAGCACCATCACGGGTGCCGCGACCGGCAACGTCATCCCTGTCGAGGACGCCCGTCTCTTCTGGATCGGCGCAAACGTCGACATCGTCACGCTCCCGTCCACCGTCGCGATCTCGAACCGCACCATCACCGCCGTTTCCGTGCAGAACAACACGGTCACCATCTCGGGTGCGGCCCCGTCCGTGTCCAACGGACAGGTCATCACTCGACAGGGCTCCCTGTCGAAGGAGATCACCGGCTTCGCGGCCATCGTGGACGACAGCTCCGTCGTCTACAACATCAACCCCTCTGTCGAGCCGGAGTGGACCTCTGAGGTCGACGAAAACAGTGGCTCGGGCCGTGCCATCACGGAGCAGCTGATGGTCCAGATGGCCGACCGCATTCGTGTGCGTGGCGGCAAGACGACCGTCATCTTCCAGTCGCTCGGCGTGCGCCGCGCATACTGGAACCTGCTGAGCCAGCTCCGCTCGATCGTCAACGAGCAGGAGTTCAAGGGCGGCTTCAAGGGCCTGGCCTTCACCACGGACCAGGGCGAGATCCCTGTCGTGGCGGATGTCGACGCCCCGCTGGGCACCCAGTACTTCATCAACGAGGACGCTCTGACGTTCTACCGCGACAAGGAATGGGACTGGCTGGACCGCGACGGCTCGATGTTCAAGCAGCTCCGGGACTCCAGCGGCGTCTACGACGCCTGGTACGCCCACCTGGTTGAGCGTCACGAGCTCGGCACCGACCGCCGCAACACTCACGGCGTCATCAAGGACATCACCGAAGGCTGAGTGATGTCGCTGAGGGCCTCTCTGGTATAGTCTCCGGAGAGGCCCTCTCCCGTTCCCAAGGAGCAATCGTGAGTGTAACTGACGCCGAAAGAGCGTTCTACGAGTCGGTCATCGACGACCCGACAGGGAAGAGCATCCAGGACCTCCGGTACGCCTACTTCCTGGCTGCCGTCGACGGCGGGCTCCCCTCCGGCCCTGTCGCTGTACCTGACGGGATCGAGGCCACAGGCACCCCGTCAGCGTCGACCTACCTTCGTGGCGACGGGTCTTGGTCGACCCCACCGGACACCACCTACAGCTCTATGCCGCAGGCCGAGGCGCAAAACCCTAATGCCACCGGAATGCGGGTCATCTCCGGACAGCGTCTGCATCAGGGCGTCGCGGCGTTCTTCCGCGCGATCCCCGGGTACAGTGAATCGACTGCACAGGTGCTGGAGCACGACGATACAGGATCGCTCGTCTGGACGACAAAGGTTTGATCGTGGCTGAGCCAACGATCATTCAGGGCGACAACTTCCAATTTTGCCGCATCAGGTTTGCGCACAAGCCGGAGGACCAGCTCGCGTACCGATACAGCAGTGACCAGCCTTGGTCGGTGATGGGTCGGGTGAATGACTCTATGCTGGCTCTGTACTTCGCCGCCGCACTTCGGGGGCAGGCGCAGGGGGGCGGAGGCGGGGCGGGTTGGTATGAGGAAACTTTCCGTGCCGGACAGACCAACATCCTGGGGGGCGGCCCCCTGCAGACCGACGTAAGCTTCATCGCCACCTTCCCTGGCTATCCGTTTCGGACAGGTAGCACCTCGGTTCCCGGTCTGTGGACTGAGGGGTCGTTCAGCATAGTTCGGGCAGGGACCGCAGGGAGGAAAGACTTCACCCTGAGCCGGGAAGATGCGGAGGTGGTCGGGAGCTTCGTGACCACGTGGCTAGTAGATAAGAGTGTCTGGGACAACCTAGTCCCCGTGGACGGCGACAGTAGCGAGCACTCCAAGGGTGTCGACTACGGAAGGGCCTGGTAAGGTAACCCCATGACTTCCTTCACGACCGGATCAGCGAAGACCTACGACAGCACTGTCCGAGACTTCATCGACTCGAAGCATCAGCACCTCGCGGAGATTCTCCACGACTACGACGACACCCTCTCTGTCGAGTTCATTCCTTCCCTGGAACGAACTGACGATGATGCCAAGCCGTTTCGGATTGTGCAGACGCCCAGAGACGGTCGCGACAAGTACGTCGTCCGCTACCTCAGCGCTCATGAGATGGACGACCCCCAGCAGGTCCTTCTCTGGATCTGGGAGGGCGACTTCCGCAAGCATAACCCTGATGCGATTTTCAACCGCCTGGAGGCCAAGCGAATTGCTGCTGAACTCCTGAAGGAGAAGGGCGAAGCGGATGAGCGGGCCGAGCGGGTAGACTTGATGGCGAACCTGGCATCTGGTGGCCGGGATCACGAGGATTGGTTCAGACACAACGGCCAGACCTTCCGGAGGTAGCCATGACGCTTCGCGCATCGACCCGGACCTAGGGGAACGTCAAGCGGGCTGTAAAGCGCCTCTTCGGTGACGAGGCGGGCGTGCAGCTCGAAGACGCAGACATCCTGCAGTGGGCCAATGACGCACAGCAGGCCATCAACACGAATAACAAGATCTTCAAGGCCAAGAGCACGTCTATGAGCGTACCCGGCCAGGCGAACTACACCTTCCCGACAGAGCTCATCCAGCAGGTCGCATCGCTGACCTTCGACGGCAGCCCGCTCCGGGCGGTCGAGATGGCAGAGGCTCAGACCCGCATCCAGTCCAACGACCCTCACGGAGAGCAGAGCGGCGTCCCTGTCTGCTGGTACGAGTGGGACGGCGAATTCGTGCTGTACCCCTCCCCTGACACGGAGAAGGAGATCGCGCTCTACTACACCCGATACCCGACCCCCCTGTCGGGGGCAGACGAGGAGCTTCTCGACGTCCCGGACAAGTACTACCAGGCGGTAGTGGACTACATCCTCTGGAAGTGCTATGAGATGGACGAGGACTGGAACGGCGCTCAGCTGAAGGAGGGCCACTTCCGGGGCGCTCTGGAGGAGCAGGCCGAAGAGGAACGTGAGGTCGCACACCTCACCTACCCTGTGATTCAGGACATCTGGTGACTTCCCGCAAGGCCATCCTCATCGGGCCATTCTCACGAGGCGTCAACACCTACGACGACCCCACAGCGCTGCATGACAAGGAGTGTGCCGAGGCGCTGAACTTCGACCCCGGCCTGGACGGGTCTCTCCGCAGCCGCCCGCCCTTTACAGACACCGGGAAGCCTCTTCCTGTGTCCGGCATCGGCAACCCGCAGATGCTCGGCTACTTCTACGACACAGACGGCAGCCCGTACCTCCTGGCGAGTGACGGCGATTCCTCGACCTGGGCGTACTATCAGGGCTCCTGGACGCTCGTCACAAGCGCTCTGTCGGCCACCGACATGACTCAGTTCGACGGGAAGGCGTGGCTTGTCTCCCCTGTCGGTGAGGCGGACCCCGGAGGGTACTGGACCCCCTCTGGCGGCTTTGTCGCTGACGCGGACATGCCCCGAGGGGCGAGCATCACCTCCTACAAGAGCCGTCTGTGGATCGCACAGGGCATCGGCGGCGATAACCCGACCCGGATTTACTACTCGAAGGTGATCGGGCAGCCCGACTTCTGGAAGACCCCGGCGTTCCTCGACGTCGGCTCCGGCGACGGCCAGAACGTCGTGAAGATCCTCGCTTACTACGACACGATGCTTGTCTTCCGCACCAAGAGCATCTGGAGCTTCCAGTACAGCCAGGACCCTGCATCGGCTACGCAGGGGGTCATCGTCCCTGGCGTCGGTCTGCAGTCTCGTCACGCTCTCGTGACCTACGAGAACTACCTGTACTTCATGTACGACGAGAACGCCTACCGGTTCGTGAACAACAGGGCAGAGCAGATCAACACCAAGGTGCCGTTCCGCACCCTGAACCCTGGCTCGACCGACAACCCGTTCACCGTCTCGCTGTTCAACAACCGTGTTCTTTACAGCTACTACGAGATGATCTACGTCTACAGTCTTCGGACGCAGACCTGGACGACCTGGCGTTCCGATACCTGGGGGCCTATCGGACAGCTGATGATGCCGTTCACGGACGATCAGACAGGCGTGGCCTACGCCTTGCCGTCCGCGTCCGTGACTCCGCGTGCGACCATCGCTCGGAACCGCAGCTGGAACCCGTCCTTCAAGAAGGATCTCCGGAACTGGAGCGCGTCGTCAGGGGCGAAGGACCTTACACGGGTCACCGACATCCCCGGTAGTGCTCACTGTGCGTCCTTCGTCATGACCGCAACGGGCGGGCAGATACGCCAGGACAACATGGCTATCAACGTCGGAGAGAAGGCGTACATCAGCATGAGGCTGAGACTGGCCTCCGGCACAGCTACAGGCGCAGTGAGAATGCACTTCGTTACTGGCGGCACCGAGGGTCTCTCAGACGGGGACATCTCCTCTCCCTACGACAGCGCCCCTGTCTCCCTGAGCTCGTCAGAGTGGACTGAGGTGACCTTCGAGACCCCGATCGCTGCAGAGCCCGGAGTCAACTTCATCCGGGTGTACCCCCGGATCGAAAACGCTACCGTCGACCAGGTCGTGTACCTCGACGACGTCATCTGGGACACGAAGCCGCTGGAGATCGAGGGGTACTTCGACGGAGACACCGTCTCTGCCGACCCTGACATCAGCTACGGCTGGGACAACGAGGACGGGAACAGCCCGAGCCGCAAGTTCACCTTCCGTGGAATCTCCCTGCTGAAGATCGAAGACAGGGTCTCTGACGCCTCCGAGGACATGCTCTGCGTGCTCGTCACGAAGAACTACAACTTCGACGTCCCTGGCTCGTTCAAGGTGCTGTTCTGGTGGGGGATCGACGCGATCTTCAAGACGAACATCAGAGGCCAGGTGATCCCCGGCGTCTACAACCTGTCGTCGACATGGGGGAAGCTCCTCGCAGAGGGCGCGTCCTGGGGGAGGCTCCTGAGCGGCACCTGGACGCACCCGTACCTGAGCGACCCCTCTGTCGTATCCGATGTTTCTACCGGCCCTGGCCCGTCCCGGAAGTTCGTGAAGTTCTTCAAGAAGCTCCGATTCCGACAGCTGCAGTTCCGGATCACCTTCCAGACGGACGGGTCATCGAGTACGGCTCCCGTACAGATCTTCACCCTGTCGACGTACATGACCGAGAAGCAGACTGTTTCCAAGACCGTTTCGTAAGGTAGGATGCCAGCATGGCCGCGAACTTCCTCAACCCCCTGAAGGGGATCAATGCGTCTACCACGGGTGGTGGCGGGTACAGCGCTCAGGCTGCAGGCCGCAAGGCTTATGGCGGCGGCAGGCCGTACCCGAACATGGGCAAGACCGGGACTCAGGGCAAGGCCGGATACACCGCACGTGACGCTCGCCGCAGGGCCATCATGAAGAGACAGCAGGGAGGCCGGTAATGGCAATCAAGATCAGTCAGCCTGTAAAGGGCTCTGGCGGCGGTGGCGCACTCAGCAACAAAACCTTCCAGTACTGGAACCAGCAGCTCGGCAACCAGATTGCAGGCAAGCAGACGACCCAGCAGCGCATACAGAACCTCACGCCTGCGGGAACTAGGACTGTGCTAAAGCCTGCGACGAACTACGTCGCACGACCTTCTGCACCGGCTCGAAACACTGCTCGCAGCGGAGGCTCCTACGGCGGTGGCGGGGGGTCCTACTTCGGTGGCGGAGGCGGCGGGGGAGGCGGTCTCTCTGTCGACTCTGGTGTCCCGTCCGAAGAGGACTACCTCAAGGGAGATGCTACGTACCAGGCTGCTCTCGCAGCCCTGGCAAAGCAGCTGTCGAACTTCAACGCGGACATCGACTCTCAGCTGGAGAACCGGAAACTCGACTACAGCAAGGCTCTTCAGCAGCTCGGCTACATCGAGCCTGCAGCCGAAGGGGCGAAGGGAACCTGGAACTACGAGGACCTGAACACCGCTGCTGGTCGTGCCTACCAGGCGATGCTCAACGACTTCGCTTCTCGGAACATGATCCAGAGCCAGGCATACGGTGACGCACAAGAGAACCTCGCTCGGTCCCTGGACGATCAGTACACGGGGATCAGTACCTCGAATGAGCAGTTCATAAATGACCTGACCCGACAGAAGACAAAGGCAGCGGACGAGAACACCGCTGCTTTGCAGGCTGCTCGTGCGGAGGCGATCCTCCGCCGAGCAGCTCAGTATGGATTCGGAGTCTGATATGGCCGACAAGAACCGCAACGGCATCCCTGACCACCTGGAGAACAAGAAGTCCCAGCTGGCGAAGGGTCCCGGTAATAGCATCTGGGATATGTCCGGCTTCGGCGGCGGACGCACCTACGCGCAGACCCCGTACAAGACCGGAATCCTCGGCCAGCTGTTCAACTTCGCCGCCGACACGAGCCGGAACCTCAGCAACTTCTGGGACAGCGAGATCCTCGGGAACCAGCGCCCTCTCGGCGGCGGTCTAGGCGACTACCGCTACGGCAGCGGCCCTCAGGCCAAGGCCCAGCCGAAGCCCCCCTCCGTCGATCGCAACGTCCTCAATCAGGGCGGCAACAACCGCGTGCCGCCGCTCGGCAACACTGAGCTGCCCGATTTCATGAGCTTCCTCCGTCAGGCCATGAACCAGGTCGGCGGCGTTGGCAGAGTCAGCTACGACCCGCTCCGTAACGACGCCCGACAGAGGGGCGCTGAGTACGATGCCCGCCTGGAGGCGATGTACAACCAGCTGGCCCAGTCTCTGCGAAACGATGCCAAGGAGGCAGGCACCCGATACCAGGGTGCGATCGACCAGTCTGCTGAGCGCTCTGCTGACACGCAGCGGAACATTCAGATGGCATCAGACGTCGCCGCTGACCGCAACGCCGAAGTCCTTCGCAACCTCGGAATCGAGGAGGCTCAGGGCAACATCGTGCGGCAGGGCCGAGACCTGAGCACGCAGACGGCAAGGAACGTCGCTGATGCGGCTGCTCGCGGCCAGATCACAGGTGATGCGCTGCAGCGCAACCAGCAGTCCTCTGTCGACTACAGCACCGGCATCGCCGGAGCAGCTGGCCTGGAGGGCAACCTTCAGCGAGCCCGCGTTCAGTCCGAGCTCGCGAACCTCCTGGCTCAGTACGACATGCAGGAGCAGGAAGCGAACCGACAGGCTCAGCAGCAGTCGTTTGCTCAGTCGATGGGCCTTGCAAACTTGCTGTACGACGATGCCTGGCGCAAGCAGGGCTACAACGACGACATCTCGAAGTGGCTCTACGAGCAGCAGCTGGCTCAGAATCAGCCTGGTCGGACTGATCCGATGCAGTACAGCTTGAACTTCATCAGTCAGCTCATGCAGAGCCCGGAGTTCCAGGACCTCGACATCGATCAGATCCTGAAGATCCTCGGACCTGCAGCCTCCATCGGTAAGCTCGCCAACTAGCCGGTAGGATTACCTTTGTGGCTACCTTCTCTGACTACTACAACCAGATGGCCGCTGCCTCCCAGTCCCCCCAGCAGCGGCCATCTGCTCTGCCCAAGTACGACTTCTCCGGGCTCTCTGGGTTTGCAAAGAAGGTAGACGAGGCGAAGCCCTACGGAGTTCTCGACACGATCATCGATCTGCTGAGCCGTCCGCTCTACGGCGTGACGAACGCGGTGACCGGCGTCTCAGAGGGCATCGCAGATTCCCGTGAGAGCGGCAATCCGCTCCCTGCTGTCGGAGGAGTGGCTGCCCTCCCTACGAACTTCCTGACCGGGTTCTTCGGCACAGGCGGCGAAGAGGCCAAGCGCACCTTCAGCAAGGTCATGGAGCAGCAGACCGACCGTCACGGCAAGATCAACGACCCGAACTACGAGGACGTCGAGAACAATGTCGACCCCGTCCTGAAGGGCGTTCTCGGCTTTGTCGGTGACGTGGCTCTGGACCCCCTGACGTATGTCCCTGGCGCAGCGATCGCGAAGCTGGGGTCGAAGGCTGCCAGCGTAGGAAAGTCTGCTGTAAAGGGCGCTGAGGATCTCGTCCGTACCCAGAAGGGCGGGAACGTCGCAGAGGCGGTCGCTCGTCAGGGCGACGAAGCAGTCCCCGCTGCCCGTGCCGCCGAAGAGGGCGCTCCATCTGCCCCCGACTCTGTTCCTCGGCCCGTGCGCACAGAGGTGGCTGTCCCGGAAGCGACTCCTGGCTCCGTGCTGAAGTGGGCGTCTGAGTCGAACATCCCCGAGGTTCAGCGTGCTCTTCTCGACTACAACAGCAAGCTCGCCAAGAGCTCGAAGTCTCTGTCCGGCGACGTCGCCAGCGGCACGTTCCTCTCCAAGACGATTCCGGATGCCGAGAGGGCACTGACGAAGCTGTTCGAGCGCTACAACGCCCCTGTCGGTCGCGTGACCAAGCCCGCTGATCGTACCTTCACCGAGATGTTCCGCCAGGCGAACGCCGGTCCTGCCGCTGACGGCATCCGCGCTGAGCTCGACAACATCATGAAGATGGTCGGGGATGCCGCTCCTGTCGAGCCCAAGCCGATCAACGACTGGGTCCGCGAGAACGCGAAGCTCAACCTCTTCGACGAGACCGTGCAGCCGTCTGCCGCTCTCGGCAACCTTCTGACCGGCCAGGCTCAGGTCCTCCGTAACCTGCCTGTGGGGTCTGTGGGACGTCTGGCACGCATCGCGGGCGGAGAGCAGTTCCCCCGAGAGATCCGTGCAGAGGCAGCGAATCTGGTCAAGCGCTTCTATGCCGCTTCTCAGGCTGCTATGAAGTCGGACGTCACGGACGCACTGACAGCGTTCAACATGCGCCGTGCTCGCCAGGAAGACGCCGTCCGGGCGGGCCTCGGCAACGAGCTGTACGGCTTCCTGGAGTCGAAGGCTGACGGCAAGGCCGGGGCGAAGGCGTTCGAGAAGATCGTCCGGGATCTCGGTCGACTGGCTGACCCCGCTGCAGACCTCTCCGTGTTCGATCGCGTAGGGGCTCAGACCCGTGACGCCTTTACAGCATCCCTCGGGCTGCCGAAGTACGTCCGAGCCGAGGCCGGATCTGCCGATGAGGCGGCTCAGGTGATTGAAGCGGTGAATGCCGCTCAGCGCCCCGCTGACGAGGTGCTCGTGAGGGTGTTCGGGGACGAGCTCCCTGTCGGAGAAGGCTTCAAGCAGAAGTACACGCACCGCGAGGGCCAGGTTGCTTTCACGGAGGCCGATAAGGAGGCCCGTCTCGGTCGCCGTGTCCGCCAGCTGAACACGATGTTCCAGTATGACCTGAACAAGCGGCTCTTTGCGGCCATCTCGAAGCGTATGGAGGACGTTACCGGACGCCCCCTCAAGGAGCTCGCGGGTCTGCAGCGCACTCAGGCGTTCCGCCAGGCGTTCTACGAGAACTGGGATGCCCTCTCGCGCTCCCTGGACGGTCTCGGCATCAAGATGCACGTCGGACGACAGGGGCAGGAGTTCCTGTCGCTGACCTACCGGGACATCGTCGACATCACCGAGAAGAGCTTCGAGAGCTCGAATGCCGCTCTGGCCGCGCTGTTCAACGGCGGCACCTCCGTGGCTCCGTCGCGACTCATGGAGGCCGCTCACTGGGTTGTCACATCCGGTGCACGCGGAGACGAGGCGCTGGCCGGTGTCCGGGAGATCCTGCAGAACAAGAAGCTCACTGGCTACCGAGGACAGGTGCTCGACAAGAACCTTCCGAACAACGCGATCAAGTCCGGCAAGGCTGCCTTCTTCCTGCCCAACGCCAAGAAGGCGGCAGACGCAATGGCCGCAAGCATCCCCGGAGCGAAGGTCACGAAGAGCAGCAAGGGCTACTACGTGACGACCGGCCCGAAGGGTCTCCTGGACCCTCTGACAGAGGCGATCGTCAAGGGCGCTGATGCCTTTGCGGCTCGCGCTGCCGAGAACAGCGCCGCCTACGCGGCACGCGGTCTGAAGGAGACCAAGAGCCTCACGACGGATCAGCTGGAACGCATCCGTCGTGTGCTCGACGCTGGCACGATGGACGAGCAGGTGGAGGCCCTCGCGAAGCTCCGAGCCAACCTCCAGGAGAACGCTGCCGACATCGGCGCATTCCCGAGCTCGGTGCTGGGAGCCGAGGAGCTTGTGAAGCAGGCTGTCGGCGGCTTCGAGGTGCAGCGAGCTGCCTACTTCAGCCGGTCGATGGCTGCCGTCTCTGACAACCCGAAGATGCGCAAGACGATCGTGGCAGAGAACTCCACGAAGCAGGCTGAGTCCTACGGCAAGCAGGCCGACGATCTTGACTTCGAGCCCGTCAAGGTCCTGGAGGAGGGCGAGCAGTCCGCCTCTGCTCAGGTGAAGGCTGCTGAGCAGGAGATCGAGCTCTACGATCTCGCGAGCATGGACCCGCTCTACGGCGTGAAAGAGTACGCCGCACAGCAGGGGTTCGTGGCAGGGGCTGCTTTCGGCCTCTCTAAGACGTTCGATCAGTCCTTCGGCATGAAGAACCTCTACGGCGTCTACCACGCCAAGCGCACCGTGTCGGGGCAGATCCTGTCGGAGACCGTCGACACCCTCCGGCAGATGAAGAAGTTCACTCCGGATCAGCTGACCGCTGCAATGGCTGCTGTAAAGAGCGGCGTGGCGAACAGTAACGCTGAGGTAACGGCAGCTGCCGATCTCATCCAGTCCGTGCTGTCGAAGACCTTCGATCTCGATCCTGCTGCCAAGAGCTTGATGAACAGCCCGCTGATGCGTACAGAGCCGAACATCGAGCACATCAACGCGATCCTTCGCCAGAAGGCAGGCAAGGAGACGTCCTTCCAGCTCAGCGACGACTTCGACAACATCTCCGACCTTGTCGGGCAGTGGCGAAACTGGGACATCGCAGACCCGATCACCGACCTTTACAGGATCACGGATGCTTTCGTGACCGCCGCAGAGCACCGCTCTGTCGTCGGCAACTTCCTTCACGAAATGGGTAAGGCAGGACTCGTAAGCCGCGAGTACAAGGCTGGAATGGTCAAGGTCTCCGACAGCGGGGGCTCCACGTTCGCGAGCCTCATTCCTGACGGTGTCTACATGCAGAAGGAGGTCGCTAAGGAGCTGCACGTCCTCGATGCGATGGTGCGCACCGACCGTAAGTTCCAGGGTGAGCTCGGTGACTTCTTCCAGAAGACATTCATCCCTACCCAGAACATCTGGAAGCAGCTCGTCACCGTGTTCCGGGCAGGGCACCACGTCCGGAACCACCTCGGCAACGTCTTCATGAGCTGGATCGCTCGCGGCAACGCTCACTACCTGTCGAGCTACAAGGACGCTCTCCGGGTGATGGGCATGAAGAACAACTACCACGGCGTCGACCTTCTCGAATCCCTGACTGCGATCGGTGAGCGGATGCCCAAGTCGAGCGAGGTCATCGTCAAGGGGCGTCACTCCTTTACAGCAGATGAGGTCTCGAAGCTGGCTCAGGACCACGGCCTACTGAGCTCTTATGCCACGACAGAGGACCTCATGCTGGAGTCGGCCAGCGGTCGTATCGGCCAGATCGGTGCTGACATCGCGAACAGCCGTGCCGGTCGCATTGCCGGTGGCGTGTCGCACTTCGTCGACCACCACGGCAAGCTGCAGCACTTCATCCAGATCCTCAAGCAGGAGTCGGCTCAGCACGGTCGCTGGGGCAAGCTCTCGAAGAGCGAGCTCGTAAAGCGTGCCGTGAACGAGGTGAAGCGGGCTCACCCCGACAGCCTGATGCTGACCCCGACAGAGGCGAAGTGGCGCTTCCTGGTCCCGTTCTACACATGGTTCGCAAAGACCCTGCCGTTCGCTATGGAGTCGGCTGCTCGCAACCCTGGGCGGTTCATGGCCCTCCCGAAGGCGTCCTATGCGCTGGCTGAGTCGATGGGGATCAACCCCAACAGCCTGTCGGACCCGTTCCCGGAGGATCAGCTCTTCCCGAGCTTCGTCACAGACGGTGCGTTCGGGCCTCAACTGCAGATCGACGGCAACTACATCAACATCAACCCTGGCGCGCCTCAGTTCGACATGCTGAGCCAGATCTTCTCCCCGGACCCGATCCAGGGCGTGCTCGGCATGACGTCCCCGCTGATCCGCGTGCCTGCTGAGCTCGCCACCGGCAGCAAGGTCGGCGGCATCCCGATCAATGACACGAGCGACTACCTCGACCAGAACCTGCCGATCGTGAACTACCTCGCGAACATCACCGGCCAGAGCATCACCGGAAGCGCCGTCTCGGTGCTGCAGGGGCAGGGGCTCGATCCGCAGGCTCAGGTAGCGAAGGGTAACAAGACGGAGTTCGATCAGGGTCTGTCCGTCGTCAACTGGCTCCTGGGCCTCAACGCCCAGAACTGGAGCCGTCCGAACTTCATCAACTACGCTGAGATCGAGAAGAGGAACCGGGCAGGCTCTGAGAAGAAGGGGAATGGATTCTGATGGCAAACTTCGTCAACCCTCTCGCCTCTGTCGGTGGGTTCCAGAATCAGCAGCTGTCGCGCTTTACAGCACCTGCAGGGGCCAACCAGCGTGTTCGTCCGGTGGCCGCGCAGATCTCTCTTCCGAACGAGTCGGCGGACATGAAGGGCTTCAGCGACATCTCAGATCGAGCATCTCGCCAGCACAGCATGTTCCTATCCGCTCTGCGGGCACAGCAGGCCCGTCAGCAGCCTAAAATCTCCTCCAGCTATGGCGGGGGCCGATCTGGCGGCGGGGGCGCTGGCGGCCCGTTGGTGGGCCGGTACAACCTCGTTGCCGGGGCCGACAGAGCTCTCCAGGCAATGAATGCGGCGTTCCAGAAGCAGTTCGGCTATAGCCTGAAGGTCAACTCAGGCGGGCGCACCCGAGCCGAGCAGCAGCGTCTCTACAACCTGTACAAGGCAGGGAAGGGCAACCTCGCCGCACCTCCCGGCCACAGTCTCCATGAGAGCGGTCGTGCAATCGACTTCGGCGGTGCGATTCAGAACGCGGGATCTCGCGAGCACCGCTGGCTCCAGGCCAACGCCGGTCGGTGGGGCTTCAAATGGACCGGGAAGAACTTCAAGCAGTTTGAGCCGTGGCACTGGGAGTGGCACGGATAGGTCGTCCGCTCTGAGGAGAGTCGAGACAAAGAAGAAGCCCCCGCCCGAGGTGCCGTATGACGGACCTGGCGGGGGCTTCTCACCCCCAAGAGATCGGAGAATCTCTTGGGGATAGCGTATCAGATGATCTCGTTGCAGTGCAGCCAGTAGATGCCGTGCAGCCAGGCCGAGTCCTGGTCCGGGAGGTGCTTCTTGTTCCCTGTTTTCGTGAGGTCTCCGGTGTAACCGGTGATCTGCTTGGCGACAGGGAGGGCTTGGCCTGCGTACTGCACTGTTACAGGGATGCCGGTCACGGCCCCGAGAATCTTTACAGCGCCCTCGATCTGCGAGGCTCCGTGGATGGAGCCGCCCTGCTTCACGCCAGGGTCGTGCCGGTAACCCTCGACGACGAGCTGCGTGATCTCATGGATCGGGCCGTCGAGCGGCGGCGAGAACATCAGCTCCCTGTCGAGACCGAGCCAGAACCACTCCTCGAAGTTCTCGAACGTGATGACGCCTCGCTCGATCTCCTCTCCCTCGTCGGTGAAGAGTGCGTAGCCGACGTTCTTGTCACCGCCGTCGATCGCGAGCAGGGTCACCAGGACACCTCCCACCACTTCCAGGTGTACACGTAGCACTGTCTTGAGTGCAGGAACTGCGCTTCCATCTCAGCGACGTCAGGGACGCCTTCCCTCTCGGCCCGCTGAGCGAGCCACTCCGCGTAGCTCTCCGTGCTGTCTGCAAAAAGCTGACTGACCTGCTGTGAGAACCCCTTCTCGTCGGCCTCCACTTCTTTGTCGATGACGAAGATGACCTCTCCGCTGCCGAGCATGATGCGGGTAGCCGTGCGAGGGATCTCAGGCTCGATCCTGGGGATGGTGACCCTCTCGGTCCAGTCGAAGTCTTCGTAGTCCAGTGTCCGTACCCCTGGCGGGATGAGGTAGGTGTCGACCTTCGGCTTCTGGTTGGTGTAGATCTTTACAGCCATGATGATTCTCCGTTCTCTAGGGGATTGGGTTACCTGAGTGTATCACGAATGTGCGTACTTGATCGAGCCGTCCCAGCTCTCGACCTCGACAGCGAAGCGGACAGGGAAGAGCTCCTCGCCGTCGTCCGAGCAGATACCGTTGACGTTCTCCATTGCCTGCTTGATCTTTACAGCGTACTCTTCGGCCAGATCCTCGCGGACCTCGAACACGAGGGCGTCATGCACCTGCAGCAGCAGCCTGCAGTCCTCGCTGTCCAGCGTGTCCATGACGTAGATCATCACCCTGTCGACGATGTCAGCAGCACCGCCCTGCATGACTGAGTTCATGCCCTTGTAGCTCTCGCTCTTGTACTTGAAGTGGCGGTAGCGATCCGTCCAGAGCCTTGCCCGGAGGGTCTTCTCGACCTTCTGCTTGATGTCCTCCTCCAGGAGCCGGAATCGCGGGTACGACCGATAGAACGAAGACTTCAGCAGCTGGGCTTCCTTCTTCGTGACTCCGAACGCCGACATGATCCGACCGTCGCCTGCGCCGTACTGCAGCGAGTAGACCAACGTCTTCGTCCTCTGTCGGGTCCAGCTCTCAGCAAGCCTAGGGCTCGTCTTCTGGAGCTGCTCCCGGATCGCCTCGGTCATCTCCGTGAAGATGTCCCGGCCCTGCTCGAAGATCTCCAGCAGAGCGGGCTCCTGGCTGTACGCTGTAGCCAGCCGGAGCTCCAGCTGCGAGTAGTCCGCCGAGATCAGCACGTAGCCGTCTCGCGGCACGAAGCACTTCTTGATGCGATCGTTCCAGGGCTTCGGGTCAGCCCCCTTCGAGATCTGCTGCAGGTTCGGGTTCCGCGAACTCAGCCGACCAGTCGCCGTGACGTGCGTGGTGTACTCGGTACGGAGCCTGCCGTCTGGGCTCGTGAGCGTCAGGTACGGGTTCAGCAGCAAGCCGACAGCAGTGTCCCAGCCTCGGTACTCCTTGATGAGGGATGCGACCGGACTCTCCATTCGCTCCAGCATCGGCTCGTACTCAGCCATCACAGCCTTGGTGAATGACGGAGCCCCGGTCTTCTCGCTCTTCTTCAGCACGGGCAATCTCAGCCTGTTGATGAGCAGCTCCTGCATGTCCTTGTTGCTCTTGGGGTTCAGGCCCAGCTCGCCCTTGATCTCCTGTTTCCGGGCCTCGCCTTCGTCCCGAAGCTGCTCAGCGAGCTCCAGGTCGACTTCGATACCTCGGCGGCGCATCTCGGTGAGCACACGGATGACCTTCTGCTTGGTCTCCCAGACGTCGGCAGGGAGCGACTTCCAGGCTGGGGTCTTGACCTGCTCCTCCTTAATGAGCAGGGTCAGGTCGGTGTCGGTCGTCGCATAGTCGAACATCATCTCAGGGGTGGTGTTCGGCCAGCCGGAGGTCTTCTCCTTCTTCAGCGGGTACTCGTTCTCCCACGGCCAGACGGCGAGCTTTCGGTGCCCGTCCGACAGGGTGTAGACGGCCAGCTCATCGAGCCCTCGGCGTCCGATGGTCCAGTTCTCGTTGATGAGGTTCTGGACGGTCAGCACGTCGTGGAACGGGTTCTCGCGGAGATCCAGCCCCATGTTCAGCAGACCGATGATGTCGAACTGGTAGTTGGCGAAGATGAGAGGTCGTCGCTGCTTCTGCAGCACCCACCGGAGCTTCTTGGCTGTGGCGGCGTCGATGTTCTGCTCCTTGCCTGCCTTGTGCCGGACGCCCCAGTACCACTTCACCAGCTCGCCCTCCTCGGTGCGGAACGAGATGCTGAAGCCGATCACCTTCGACCGTCCGTCGTGGACGTCGAGTCCGGTGGTCTCTGTGTCGATCGCCACCTCCAGGTCAGGATGCCTGTAAAGGTATGAAATCACGTCATCAGATGTGAAGTGCCTTTTCGCCATCGTCATCTCCTTCATCTTCTCGGGGCGCGCTGAGTCTCTGGTCTCTCAGACCGTCGAGCTCATCTCTGCTGAAGTACAGGTGGTCGTCTCTCCTCAGCTTCCAGGGGTCCTGCATCATCGGGCGGAATCGCGCCTTCAGCAGCTGCAGGTCGAGCAGCTGCTCGGGGTCGTGCCGGTCTTCCAGGTCGAGTGCGAAGTCGATCGATGCCGCGATCTGGTAGGAGCCGTAGATGTCGGACTGCGTGTTCGCCTGCTTGCGGCTGGCGGCATCGTTGGCCTTCTTGCGGTGGTGGTGGATGAACACTAGCCCGAAGCGGTGGTAGCGCCGCAGAGCCTTCAGGTAGGCGAAGAGCTTCTTCATCTCGTCG
>Ga0079224_100000997_pt1 | contig 30905 bp, 7 predicted proteins | sample Stecom2015_FD_80414 | JGI IMG/M metagenome (GOLD analysis project Ga0079224, IMG submission 80414) | Agricultural soil microbial communities from Utah to study Nitrogen management - Steer compost 2015 | ecosystem: Environmental > Terrestrial > Soil > Agricultural land | place: USA: Utah... | reverse complement strand
GACGGCCGCGCCGGCTCGCACCAGCCCCAGGACGCGCGCGCCAGGACGCGGACGGATCTCGGACACGACCGCCGGCGTTTTCGGGTCTCCCTCGAGGATGACATGCCGCGCGGCGTAGACGGCCGACGCGGCGGGCGAGCCGTTCCGCGGTTCCCGACTCTCCCTGTGCCTGGAGAGCCGGGGAACGCAGGCTCTCCGGGGCGCAGCGGAAGCAGGTGTGGCGGAAACAGGCACAGGGGGAACAGATATTTCGGGGAAAAGGTGCCGGAAAAGACGAAAGGCCCCGCACCTCTGGGGTGCGGAGCCTACATCTCGCGTCGACTAGATCGCGCGGACGTCCTGAGCCTGCGGACCCTTCTGGCCCTGCCCGATCTCGAACTCCACGCGCTGGCCCTCGTCGAGGGTCTTGAAACCCGAGCCGCCGATGGCGGAGTAGTGCACGAAGACGTCAGGGCCGCCTCCGTCTTGGGCGATGAAGCCGAAGCCCTTCTCGCCGTTGAACCATTTCACGCTGCCTTGAGCCATGTGGTAAAAACTTCATTTCTGTAGATGAGCCGCGCTCGAATTAGCTCGGTCTCAGGGACGACTATGCCACACCCACGGGGATCGCGCACATCGGGCACGCACCGGCCAGGGCCGGATCGGCGACGCGGACCCGACCGGCGATCCGCCGGGAATCATCGATTCCGGTCACTGCCCGGTCGGGCGGGCGGTGTCGGCGCGGACGCCATGACGCCGGTCCGATCATGGTGGCGCACAGCATGTTTCGTTGCCATCGCGGGTCGCATCCCGCAGGCCCGGACAACTCGATCCCGCTGTCCCGCCCCCACGTCGATCGTCTCCGGCGAATCGAGCGATCGGGCCCACAGAATTCGCGTCGCTGATTTCTGCGTCACACCCGGCGACACCACGAAGGAATTCCTCCGGGAAACGCGTCGCGGCCCCGCGGTGTGCCACCCTGGGCACATGGCCGACGACCGTCTCACCACACCGGGCCGGGGAGATGTCCGCGCGTTTCTCGACTCGGTGGCCGATACGCGCAGGCGGGCCGATGCGCTCGCGGCGCTGGAGCTGATCCAGGGCGTCACCGGCGTCGAGCCGGTGATGTGGGGCAGTTCCATGGTCGGGTTCGGCACGCAGCGCTACACCACCGCCGACGGCAAGGAGCGCGAGTGGTTCGCGGTAGGGCTCGCGCCGCGCAAGGCCGCGCTGACGCTCTACGGTCTGACCTGTCACGGGTCCAACCAGGAGCTGCTCGACCGGCTGGGGCCGCACACCACCGGCAAGGGGTGTCTCTACATCAAGCGGCTGGACCGGGTGGACCGCGCGGTGCTGGCCGAACTGGTGGCTCGCAGCTGGGCGGCCAACCACTCCGGCTGACCGAGCCGGGCCGCTTCCGGCATTCCGCTTGCCGCGCGTTTCTCTCAGGGATACGTTGTATCCATTACCGCCCGGAGGTTCGCGCTACGCGCGGCCCCAGAACGGGCGTGTGCGCCGGCTCGGCTCGGAGGATGGATATGGGACCGCACCCGCACGGCTGGTGGATCGTGCTGCACATCGTGTTGTTCGTCTTCTGGCTCGGCGGCGACCTCGGGGTGTTCTACTCCAGCCGGTACGTCATCGACCCGGCACTCGACCCGCAGGCGCGGTCGACGGCACTGCGGATCATGAGCGGGTTGGATCTGGCGCCGAAGGTGTGCCTGGTGTTGTTCCTGCCCAGCGGCGTCACCTTGATGGCGGCCGACCCGCACGGCGCGCAGTTGTTCGGCCACGACCTGTTCCCCTGGTGGGTGGTGGCGCTGACCTGGCTGTTCGCGGCGGGCTGGCTGGCACTGACGGTGATCCAGCACCGTACTCACGGCCGGTTCCCGCTGGTGGCCCGCGCCGATCTGGCCATCCGGTTCGCGGTGGTGGCGGCCCTGGCGGTGGCCGGACTGTACGCGCTGATCGCCACCGAGCCGTTCGGGGTGAGCACCGAACCGCGCTGGCTGGCCGTGAAGATCCTGCTGTACGCGACCGCCATCGCCGCCGGGCTCGGCATCAGGATGACGCTGCGTCCCTTCGGTCCCGCCTTCGGCGCGCTGTCGACCACCGGTTCCACCCCGGAGGTGGAGGCGATCGTCAAGCGCAGCGTGAACGGGTGCCTGCCGTACGTGTGGGCGATCTGGGGCAGCGTGCTGGTGGCCGCGGCGCTCGGCGTCCTCAAACCGGGCGCGAATCTCTGATCCCGCAGGCGCGGCAGGCTCGTTCACGGACCGCGGTGGCGGACACGGGTTTCACCGGACACCACTGATTCCGGTCGGGAGGTCCCGCACCACGCTGAGCAGGGTATGTGCATCGCCGGGGTGCTGCTGTTCCTCGACGCCTCGCCCGCCGAGATCGTCGTCTCGACCACCTGAGGCCACCCCCGCCCGGCCGGCGGCCGAGTCGGCCCGGCTCACTCACGGACGGCGTAGACCTCGTAGAGTTCGGTGCCCTGGAGGCTGGGGTCCTGGCGGGTGCGGCTGGTGAGGCCGTGGTCGCGGAGCATGTCCTCGATACGGGCGAGGCGGCCCTCGATGTCGTGGACTTCGGCGACGACGGAGCGGATGCGTGGCCAGTCGGTGTCGCCGACACCGTTGAGGACGTCGAGTTCGGCGCGTTCCACGTCGATCTTGAGCAGGCCGATCTCACCGTCGGGCGCGTAGGCGTCCATGATCGCCGAGACGGTGGTCATCTCGACGTCGATCTGTTCGCCCCGGTGCAGGTCGGCGGTGATGAGAGCGGCGGCGTCGTCGTTCAGGCCGCTGTTGCGCAGGAAGGTTCTCGTGGCCTGGTCGTCGCGTTCCCGATCGGCGTAGAGGCCGGAATTCGCGGGAGCGTGCGGATACCAGGTGAACGGGAGCACACCGGGCTCCGCGCCGACGGCGAGCGGCAGCGGGGTGCTGCGCGGGACGAAGGCGGCGAGATTGCGTTCGAGGCAGTGGAAGGTGACCGGGGCCGGTTCGGCGGCGATGACCTGCACATCGGGGCAGGCATCGGCGAAGAACAGCGCGCTCAGCCCGATGTTGGCGCCGATGTCGAGGGCGACGTCACCGGGCCGCAACCCGGTCGCGGCCTCGCGGTACATGCCGGATTCGGAAGTGATCTCGCCCCACAGGAATCGGGCCTCGGCGGGGCTGGGGCATTCCACGGTTCTCACATCGTCGAGCTTCAGTTTCTGCACGGAGTTCAGCATCTTCCGGCGAACCTTTCCAATTCGGCGCCGACCACCGCCAGCGCATCCGGGTGGCTCATCTCGAGATGCCGGGCGTCGACCACGGTGTTGTGGACCCGCCCGGTCACACAGTGCCGCCACATCCGCGCCAGCGCGTCGTGGTCGGCGTGGTCGCGGCCCGCGGTGAACAGCAGCAGATCACCGTCGAAGGTGCCTGGCCGGTAGGCGTCGGCGATCTCGCCCGCCGTCTCGAAGCTGCGCATCACGCGGTCGACCTGATCGGGGGTGAACATGGCGGTGCCGGTGACCTGTTCGCGGATCACCGCCCACGCCTCCTCCACGGTCTCGGCGTGCACGTCCTCGCCGAGACCGAACAGTTCGCGCCAGCCGCCGAGCAGATCGGCCATCAGCTGTCCCGGCGGCCGGTCGTCCGCGGCGGCCGACCGCGGGGGCGCGCCCACCGCGGCGTCCAGCACGGCGAGCACACCGACCGTGCGGCCCGCGCGTTGCAGGCGCACCGCGACCGCGTGGGCGATCTGGCCGCCGAGCGACCAGCCGAGCAGATGGCAGGGCCCGTCCGGGTGGACGCGGCAGATCTCGGCGGCGTAGCGCTCGGCCAGCTGGTCGACCGACTCGGCGCGCGCCTCCCCCGCCACGACGTGCGGGTCCTGCAGACCGTAGACCGGCCGCCGGGGGTCGAGGTGTTCGACGAGTCCGCCGTAGAACCAGGCCAGGCCGCCGGCGGGATGGACGCAGAACACGGGCGTGCCCGTGCCGCCGGTGCGCAGCGGCAGCAGCACCTGCAGGCCGGAGCCCTCCTCGGCGCCGTCGGCGCGGCGGGCCAGCGCCTGGGGTGTGGCGTCGTCGAACATCCACGGCAGCGCGATGACGACGTCCCACTTCTCCAGCTCGGTCACCGCCATGGTGGCCAGCAGCGAGTTGCCGCCCAGGTCGAAGAAGCCGTCGGTGACGCCGACGCGGGGCACGCCGAGCACCTGGGAGTACACCTCGCAGATGGCGCGCTCGGTCTCGGTGCGCGGCGGGACGAATTCCTCGTCGGCGCCGACGAATTCCGGGTCGGGCAGGGCGCGGCGGTCCAGTTTGCCGTTGACGGTCAACGGCAGCGCGGGGATCACCACGACCGTCGCGGGCACCATGTAGCCGGTGAGCACCTCGGCGGCCGCGGCCCGCACGGCGGCGGGTTCCGGGGAGTGCCCCTCCGCGGGGACCACGTAGCCGATCAGCTGGTCGACGCCGCTGCTGTGCGGGCGCACCATCGCGGCGGCCCCGGCGACGCCGGGATGCCGCAGCAGCGCCGACTCCACCTCGCCCAGTTCGATGCGGTAGCCGCGCAGCTGGACCTGGGCGTCGGCGCGGCCCTCGTAGCACAGTTCCAGGCCGTGCCCGGTGTGCCGCCAGCGGCCGAGGTCCCCTGACCGGTACAGCCGCGAACCGGCCGGGCCGAAGGGGTCGGCGACGAAACGGGACGCCGTCAGCCCCGGCATGCCGAGGTAGCCGCGCGACAGCTGGGCGCCCGCGACGTAGATCTCGCCGGTGACGCCCACCGGGGCCGGGCGCATCCGCTCGTCGAGCACGTGCACCCGCAGACCGGGCAGCGGCCTGCCGATGCCCGTCTGCTCGGCCGCGGTGATCTCACCGAAGGTGACGTGCACGGTGGTCTCGGTGATGCCGTACATGTCGATCACCCTCGGCGTCCCGGCGGGCCGGTCGGCGAACCAGTCCGCGAGGCGGGTGGGGTCGAGCGCCTCGCCGCCGAGGACCACACAACGCAGCGCGAGATCGGGGCCGGTGTCGCGGCGGTGACCGCGGCGGTCGCGGTCGGCGGCCGCGAAACCGTAGAAGGCCGACGGGGTCTGGCTGAGCACGGTCACGCCTTCGCGGGCGACCAATTCGACGAAGGCGTCCGGGGAACGGGAGGTGTCGTAGTCGACCACGACCAGCCGTCCGCCGGTGGTGAGCGCGCCCCACATCTCCCACACCGCGAAGTCGAAGGCGTAGGAGTGGAACATGGTCCACACGTCGGCCGGGCCCGCGTCGATCAGGCCGAGCACATTGCCGAACAGGGTGACCGCCTCGCGGTGGCCGACCGTCACGCCTTTGGGCCGACCGGTGGAGCCGGAGGTGTAGATGACGTAGGCGGTGTTGTCCGGGCGCGCGGCGGATTCCGTCGGCCGGTCGCCGGTCCTCGGGCAGTCCTCCACCAGCACGGTCGGGGCGGGTGTGGCGGGCACCCGGCCCACCGTGTCGGCCGAGGCGAGCACGGCGGCAGGCCGGGCGTCGTCGAGGATGTGCCGCAGCCGCTGCGGCGGGTAGGTGACATCCAGCGGCAGGTAGCCCGCACCGGCGCGGATGACGCCGAGCAGGCAGGCGACCAGATCGGTCGAACGCGGCAGCGCCACGGCCACCAGGGTCTCCGGCCCGACGCCGTGGGCGGACAACACCGCGGCGATGCCGTCGGCGCGGTGGTCGAGCTCGGCGTAGGTCACGGCGGTGTCGCCGTCGGTGACCGCGACGGCGTCCGGGCACGCGGCGACCCTGGCGGTGAACAGATCGTCGAGCGTGACGTCGGGTATCCGGGCGCCGGGAGTGCCCGAGGCCGCCAGCAGGGCGCGACGCTCGCGCGGGTCGAGGAGATCGATGTCGCCGACCACGACCGACCGCTCGGCGGTCACCTCGTCGAGGATGCGCAGGTAGGCCCGGGCGAACCGGGACATGGTGTCGGCGGTGAACAGGTCGGTGGCGTAGGTGAGCCGTCCGATCATGCCGTCGGGGCGGCCATCGGCGTCGAGCCGCTGGGTGAGCTTGACGTTCAGGTCGGCCTGGGCCTGGTCGAAGCCGTCCTCGATCGCTTCCACCACCAGGCCGGGCAGACGCAGGGCGGCCGCGCTGAGGTCCTGGACGTCGAGGCTGACCTGATAGAGCGGCAGGTGCGCGGTGGAGCGCGGCGGATTGATCGCCTCCACCACCTGCTCGAACGGCACGTCGGCGTGGCCGAAGGCGAGCAGGTCGTTCTCCCTGGTGGCGGCGAGCAGTTCGGCGAAGGTCTGCCGCGGCGAGAGCCGGGAGCGCAGCACCAGGGTATTGACGAACATGCCGATGACGTCGTCGAGTTCGGGCGCGCCGCGGCCCGCGGTCGGGGTGCCGACGGCGATGTCGTTCGTGCCGGACAGTCGCGACAGCAGGATCGCCAGGGCGGCGTGCAGGACCATGAACGGGGTGGCGTTCGCCTGCCTGGCGGTCGCCACGACGCGGCCGTGCAGGTCGGCGGGCAGGTCGAATTCGACGGCGCTGCCGCGCAGGCTCGCCACCGGCGGGCGGGGATGGTCGGTGGGCAGGCGCAGCAGCTCGGGCAGGCCGTCGAGCGCCTGCTTCCAGAAGCGCAGCTGCTGCGAGACCAGCGAGTCCGGGTCGTCCTCCTCGCCGAGCACCTCCCGCTGCCACAGCGCGTAGTCCGCGTACTGGACGGGCAGTTGGGGCCACGGCGGTGGCGTGCCCCGCCTGCACGCCTCGTAGGCCACGGCCACGTCCCTGGCCAGCGGCAGCATGGACTGCCCGTCGGTGCAGATGTGGTGGACGACGATGGTGAGCACGTGGTCGCGTTCCCCGAGCCGCAGCAGCTGGATGTGCAGCGGCGGCGCCGCGGTCACGTCGAAGCCGCGGGACACCGCGGCCATGGCGCGTTCGCGCACCTCGTGCTCATCCACCGGGACCGGTTCCAGATCGGGGACCACCGCGTCGGCGGCGACGACGACCTGGTGCGGGATGCCGTCGATGGTGGGGAATTTCGTGCGCAGCGACTCGTGCCGTTCGATGACCAGCGCGCAGGCCCGGCGCAGCGCGCCGAGGTCGAGTTCGCCGCGCAGCCGGATGACCAGCGGGATGTTGTAGCCGCCCACGGAGCTGTCGAACCGGTTGAGGAACCACATCCGCTGCTGCGCCGGGGACAGCGGCACCAGGGTGGGGCGTTCGCGCGCGACCAGCGCAGGCCGGTGCTCGCGGTCGAGTGCGCTCAGGTGCGCGGCGAGGTCGGCGACCCGGGCGGATTCGAACAGTTCACGCACGCCGAGACGGGTGCCGGTGGCGGCGCCGAGACGGGCGGCCGCCCTGGTGGCCGACAGCGAGTCGCCGCCGAGGGCGAAGAAATCGTCGGTCGCGCCGACCTCGTCGACGCCGAGGACCTCGGCGAAGACCTCGGCCACGCGCCGCTCGGCCTCGGTTCGGGGCGGCACGTGCTCGCCCTCGGGCGCGAAGCGCGGTGCGGGCAGCGCGGAGCGGTCCAGCTTGCCGGTGGCGGTGAGGGGCAGTTCGTCCAGGACGGTGCAGATCTCGGGAACCATGTGCGCGGGCAGCCGGGTCCGCGCAGCGGCGCGGACCTCGGCCGGGTCGAGGCCTGGCCCGCCGCTCAGATAGGCGGCGAGCCGGTGGACGCCGCGGTCGTCGGCGATCAGCAGCACGGCGGCGCGGTCGACCCCGGGGCAGCAGGCGAGCGCGTTCTCGATCTCGCCGAGTTCGATGCGCTGACCGCGGATCTTGACCTGGAAGTCGCGGCGGCCCAGGTATTCCAGGGTGTGCTCGTGGGTCCAGCGCGCCAGGTCGCCGGTGCGGTAGAGGCGGCCGCCGGGGTGGAACGGGTCGGCGACGAAGGCGCACGCGGTGGCGGCGGGCCTGCCGAGGTAGCCGCGCGCCAGCTGGGCGCCCGCGAGGTAGAGCTCGCCGGGGACGCCGACGGGGACCGGGCGCAGCCGGGTGTCCAGCACGAGGGCGCGCACGCCGCGCACGGGTGTCCCGATGGTCACCGGCCCGCCGGGCCGCAGCGGGGCGCTCTGGCAGGCGAAGATGGTGGTCTCGGTGGGGCCGTAGCCGTTGAGCAGCCATCGGCCCGGCGCCCACCGGTCGACCGTCTCGGCGGTGACGGCCTCGCCGCCCGCGGCGAGCACCCGCAGCGAGTCCATGTGATCCGGGGACATGGTGGCCAGCACGCTCGGAGTGAGGAAGGCGTGCGAGATCCGTTGCGCGCGAATGAACTCCGCCAGCTGCGGTCCGGCGTAGACCTCGGGTGGCGGGACGACGAGCGCCGCGCCGTTGGCGTGGGCCAGCAGCACCTCGAGCACGAGGGCGTCGAAGCCGGGGGCGGCGGCTTGCAGCACCCGTGCGGTGGGATCGACGGCGAAGCGGGCGCGCTGTTCGGCGGTGAAGTCGGCCAGGCCCTCGTGGGTGACCGCCACGCCCTTCGGGGCGCCGGTTGAGCCGGAGGTGTAGAGGACGTACGCCAGGTCGCGCGGGTGCGGGGTGCGCACGCGGTCGCGGGCGGTGAGCGGTGTCGCCGGGTAGTCGTCGAGCGCGGTGCTGGTGCGCGGGTCGTCGAGCACCAGCCGGCGCACGGTGTCCGGGAGCAGGTCGCGGGCGGCCGCGGTGGTGAGCGCGACGCGGATGCCTGCCTGCTCGACCATGTGCGCCACCCGCCGCGCCGGGTTGCGGGTGTCGATCGGGACGAAGGCCGCGCCGGTGTGGGCGACCGCCCACAGGCCGATCATGAACTCCGCGGATCGGCCGGTGGCCAGGGCGACATGGTCGCCCGGGCCCACCCCCCAGTCGATCAGCTGCCGCGCCACCCGGGTGGCGCGGGCGTCGAGATCGGCGTAGGTCAGCGCCGCGTCCTCGCACACCAGGGCCTCGGCGGCCGGATCGACGGCCGCGCCCCTGGTGAGCAGATCGGCGAGGGTGCACGGTTGTTCGGTGCCCGGCCGTCCCGCGGGCACGAGCGCCGAGCGTTCCCGAGGGGTGAGCAGGTCGACGGCGTCGACACGGGTGTGCGGGTCGGTGGCGACCGCGCGCAGCACGGTCGCCAGGCGGGCGGCGAGGGCGGCGGCGGTCCGGTCGTCGATCGTGGAGCGCTGGTAGCGGATTCGCACGCGCAGTTCCCCAGCCAGGTGCGCCTGCACGGTGAGCGGATAGTGGGCCGCGTCTCTGCCGTCGGCGGCGACCACGCGCATGCCGTCGATCTCGGTCTCGCCGAGCCCGGAGCTGTCGACCGGGTAGGACTCGAACACCACCAGGGTGTCGAACATGGCCGGACTGTCCACGGCGGCCAGGATTCGCGACAGCTCGAGGTGGTGGTGCTCGAGCAGGCGGGCGTTGTCGGCCTGGAGGGCGCGCAACGCCGCCCCGAGGGTGTGGTCGCGGCCGAGATCGACGGCGACCGGGACGGTGTTGATGAACAGGCCGATCATGGCTTCCACCCCAGGCACCTCGGCGGGGCGGCCGGAGACGGTGCTGCCGAAGGTCACGCGGTCGCGGCCGAGCTGGTTGCCGAGGACGACGGCCCAGGCGAACTGGAGCACGGTGGCCAGGGTGATGCCCTCGGCGCGGGTGCGATCCACCAGCCGGTCGGTGGTCTCGCGGTCGAGGACCAGCGGCACATCGGTGGGGATCTCGACGGTGGCGCCGGTGCGAAGGCCGGCGAGCACGGTGGGTTCGGTGTAGCCGCGCAGCGCCTCCCGCCAGGCCCGCACGGCCGCGTCGCGGTCGCGACCGGCCAGCCATTCCAGGTAGTCGCGGTAGGAGGGGGCGGGGGTGGCGGCGCGACCGTCGAGCGCGTACAGGGCGATGAGGTCGCGGCACAGCAGGGGCAGCGACCAGCCGTCGAGCAGCAGGTGGTGGGCGGTCAGCACCAGGCGGTGTTCGGCGGGCCCGGTGGTGACGAGCAGCAGGCGCAGCAGCGGCGGGTCGGCGGGGTCGAAGACCGTGGCGCGTTCGGCGTCGACCAGCCGGTCCAGCTCCTGCGGCCGGTCCGACAGGTCGACGGCGTCCCAGCGGACCGGCACCTCGGCCGGAATCACCTGGACGGCGGCGCCTTCGGCGGTGCGGGTGAACGCGGCGCGCAGGGTGGGGTGCCGGTCGAGCAGCGCGCGGGCGGCACGTTCGAATCGGTCGGCGTCGACGGCGCCCGTGAGGGTGAGCACCGACTGCGCGGTGTAGACGTCGAGGCCGCCGGCGGCGAGTTCGGCGTGGAACAGCAGGCCGGACTGCAACGGGGCGAGGGGCCACACCTGCGACAGCGGGCCGTACCGGACGGCGAGGGCGTCCAGGTCGGCCTGGGTGAGGTCGACGAGCGGGACGTCGGCGCGGGACAGACCCCAGTCGTGGTCGGCGCGGGCGGCGATCGCGCGCAGGGCGTGCTGCCACGCGTCGACGAGGTCGGCCACCTCATCGCTGTCGAACAGCCTTGTGGCGTAGCCGAATCGGGCGACGAGGGTGGGGCCGGACGCGGTGTCGGCGATGTGGGCGTCGACGGTCAGCGCCGCCGTGAGGGGCATGTCCGGGTCGAAGGCGCCGTAGTGGTCGTAGTCCTCGCCGGTCGGGGCCCAGGCCAGGTCGGGCAGGGCCGAGAGGTCGACGCCCGCGCGGCCGAGGTTGTTGAACGCGATCTGCGGGGCGGGCGCGGCGGCGAGCAGGGCGCGGGTGGGGGCGTGCAGGTGGCGCAGCAGGCCGTAGCCGATGCCCTTGTCCGGGATGGCGCGCAGCTGGTCCTTGACGGCCTTGACCGCGGCGGGCGGGTCGGCCGGGTCGATGTCGGTGAGGTCGAGGGCGACCGGGTAGGTGCTGGTGAACCAGCCGACCGTGCGGGACAGATCCGCGCCCGCGGCCAGTTGCTCCTCCCGGCCGTGGCCCTCCAGCAGGATGCCGACGCCGCGGTGCTCCCCGCCCCGCCGGCGACGCCGGTCGAGGACGGCCAGCGCGAGACCGGCGAGCAGGGCGTCGTCCGTTGTGCCACGGACGGATTCGGGCACCGCGTGCAGCAGCGCGGTCGTCACCTCCGGTGGGATCGTCACCGAGATCGCACCGGCGGTGGCGAGGGTGTCGAGCGCCGGGTCCAGCGGGGCGCGGCCGAGCAGCGGCTCGTCGGATGCGCTCATCCGCTGCCACAGCGGCGCTTCGGGTTCGCGGGCAGGCGCGGCGTCGGCGAGGGCGTGCGCCCAGCGGCGCAGGGAGGTGCCCGGCGCGCGCAGGTCGGCGGGCTGTCCGGCGGTGATCCGCTGCCAGGCGGTGGCGAGGTCGGGCAGCAGGATGCGCCACGACACCCCGTCGACGACCAGGTGGTGGATGACGATCAGGGCCCGGCCCTGGGCGGACACGCCGGGCTCGGGCAGCAGGCACACCACGTCGACCATGCGGCCCTCGGCGGGGTCGAGCCGGTCGGACGCCTGGCGCAGGGCCGATTCCACGAGGGCGGTGAAGCCGTCGGTGCCCGGTTCCTCCCCCGCTCCGAAGGTGCGCACCTCGATCACCTCGGCCGCGTCGATCCCGCCCGCGGGTGGCACCAGCAGGTGGTCGTCGTGCCAGCGGGCGCGCAGGGCGTCGTGCCGGTCGAGCAGAGCCTGCACGGTGGCGGTCACATCGGCGGGGCGGGCATCGCCCGGCAGGCGGACCAGCACGGACTGGGCGAAGCGATCGGCGCGGCCGATGTGTTCGGCGAACCACCGCAGGATGGGGGTGGCGGGGATGTCGCCCACGCCGCCGCCGGGCAGTTCCGCCAGTTCCGTCGGGTTCGCCGACCCGGCGACCCGGGCCAGGGCGCGGACGGTCTTGCGTTCGAAGATGTCGCGGGCCCGCACGACGATGCCAGCGGCGGCGAGGCGGGCGGCGAGCTGGATGGACATGATGGAGTCGCCGCCGAGGGCGAAGAACGAGGCGGTCACGTCGACCGTGTCCACGCCGAGGACGTCGGCGAAGGCGGCCGCGACGGCGCGCTCGACGGCGGTCTCGGGCCGGGCTCCCGCCGCATCGGCGCCGTCGGTTCCGGTGGCGGGTTCCGGCAGGGCCTTGCGGTCCACCTTGCCGGTGGCCGACAGCGGCATGCGGTCGAGGACGGTGACCGTCGCGGGCAGCATGTGGGCGGGCAGCACCGCGCCGAGGCGGGCCAGCACCGCGTCCGGGTCCACGCGCGCGCCGTCCGCGCCGACCACATAGGAGGCGGGCACGAGCCGATCGCCGGGGCCGCGTCGGGTGACGGTGACGGCGGTGGCGATCTCCGGCAGCGCGACCAGTGCGGCGTCGATCTCGCCGAGTTCGATGCGCTGGCCGCGGATCTTGACCTGGAAGTCGACCCGGCCGACGTACTGGAGGGTGTGCCGTGGCGTCCAGCGCACGATGTCGCCGGTGCGGTACATCCGCGCTCCCGGCTCGCCGTACGGGTCGGCGACGAACGCGCCCGCGGTCAGCGCGGGCCGGTTCAGATATCCCCTGGCCAGGCCGACGCCCGCCAGGTACAGCTCGCCGGGCACGCCCGGTGGCACCGGCCGCAGCCGCGCGTCAAGGACCATCGCCCGCGCGCCGCGGATGGGGCCGCCCATGTCGATCGGTCCGGCCGCGTCGAGCGGCTCGCTCATGGTGATGACGATGGTGGTCTCGGTCGGACCGTAGATGTTGTGCAACTGCCTGCCCGGCGCCCAGGACGCGACCAGTTCGGCGGGCACCATCTCGCCGCCCACGGCCAGCACCCGCACCGTGGCGAGGTCGGCGGGTGCGAGGGTGGCCAGCACGCTCGGTGTGAGGAAGGCGTGGGTGACCTCGTGGTCGCGGATCAGCCGGGCCAGTTCCGCGCCGCCGAAGACCTCCGGCGGTGAGATCACCAGTGTCGCGCCCGCGGCGCACGCCATGAGGGCCTCGAGCAGGACCGCGTCGAAGGCGGGCGAGGCCACGTGCAGGACGCGCGACCGGTGGTCCACCCGGTAGCGATCACGTTGCGCGGCGGCGAAACTCGCCAGGCCCTCGTGGGTGACGACCACGCCCTTCGGGGTGCCGGTCGAGCCGGAGGTGTAGATCACGTAGGCGGGGTCGGCCACCCGCGTCGGCCTGGCCGCGCCCGGGGCGGCTCCGCCGGACTCGCGCGCTCCCGGCTCGACGGCCGCGGGATCGTCGAGCAGCAGCCAGGTGGTGTCCTCGGGGAGGGCGGGCAGCGCCGAGGAGACCGCGACGCCGAGCGCGGCGCCGCAGTCGGCGATCATGCGCGCCAGCCGTTCGGCGGGGAAACGCAGATCCAGCGGCACGAAGGCCGCGCCGGTCCTGGCGATCGCCCACATGGCCACCTGGTAGCCGATCGATCGCGGCGCGGCCAGGGCGACGTGTGTGCCCGGTCCCGCACCGCGCGCGGCCAGCACGGCGGCCAATGCGCCGCAGCGCCGGTCGAGTTCGGCGTAGGTGAGGGTTTCGGCGCCGTCGACGAGCGCGACCGCGTCGGGATGCGCGGCCACCGCGTCGGCAAGCAGGTCGGCGAGCAGGCGGGCCGGTTCCGGGGCGCCACCGGTCGCGGGCAGCAGGTGACCGGCCTCGTCGGGGTCCAGCAGGTCGATCGTGCCCACCTCGGCCTCGGGTGCCGCGGTGACCGTCTCGAGGACCCGCAGATAGCGACGGGCCAGCGCCTCGGCGGTCGAGGCGTCGAACAGGGCGCCCGCGTAGACGATCCGGCCGTCCATCCCGGCGGGACCGTCCCGGTCGGCGCGTTCGCCGAGCACCACGGTGAGGTCGGTCTTGGCTTGGATGAAGCCGGGGTCGAGGGTGCGCACGTCGAGGCCGGGCAGCGCGAACCTGGTGTCGCCGGTGTTCTGGAGGCCGAACATCACCTGGAACAGCGGGGTGAAGGCGGTGGTGCGGGCGTGGCCGAGGACGTCGACCAGCCGCTCGTAGGGGACGTCGGCGTTGGCGAGCGCCTCGACGTCGGTGTCGCGGACCGCGGCGAGCAGCTCGCGGAACGGGCGGCGCTCGTCGATCCTGGTGCGCAGCACCACGGTGTTGACGAACATGCCGACCAGGTCGTCGAGGGCCTGGTGGCCGCGACCGGCCACGGGGGTGCCGATGCTGATGTCGTCGCTGTGCGCGGTGCGCGACAGCAGGATCGCCAGCGCCGCGTGCAGCACGGTGAAGACCGTGACGCCCTCCGCGCGCGCCAGCCGCACGACCGCCTCGTGCAGCCGCGGCGGCAGGGTGAACTCGACGCTGCCGCCCTCGGTGGAGGCCACGGCCTGGCGCGGACGGTCGGTGGGCAGGTCGAGCAGTTCCGTTGCGCCGGAGAGGGTCTCGCGCCAATAGTCGATCTGGCGGGCGGCCAGGGCGGCCGGGTCGTCCTCGGCGCCGAGCCGGTCGCGCTGCCACAGCGCGTAGTCGGCGTACTGCACGACGGGCGGCGCCCAGTCCGGGGCCGCGCCCCGCGAGCGGGCGGTGTAGGCGGTGAACACGTCGCGGGCGAGCACCGGCATCGAGGCGCCGTCGGCGGCGATGTGGTGCACCACCAGCACCAGGACGTGCTCGTCTCGGCCGAGGCGGAACAGGCGGGCACGCACGGGCGGCTCGGCGGCCACGTCGAAACCGAGTTCGGCGGCGCGCCGGACCCGTTCGGTCAGGTCGGCGTCCCCGGTGACCGGTTCGGGCTCGAGTTCGTCACGCACCGCGGCCACCTCGCACACCACCTGGTGGGGTTCTCCGTCGATCGCGGGATAGACGGTGCGCAGCGGCTCGTGCCTGTCCAGCACATCGGCGAAGGCGGCGCGCAGTGCGGCGAGGTCGAGCGGACCGGTGAGAGCGGCGGCGAAGCAGATGTTGTAGGCGGCGGAGGAGGTGTCGTACTGGTTGAGGAACCACATGCGCCGCTGGGCGGCCGCCAGCGGGATCGCGGCCGGGCGCTGCCTGGGTTCCAGTGGCGCGGCGGCGGTCGTGCGGTCGGCGACCCGTTCGGCGAGCCCGGCGACGGTGGGTTCGGCGAACAGGTCGCGGATGCCCACCTCGACACCGAGCGCCGTGCCTGCCCGCGCGGCGATACGGGCGGCGGACAGCGAGTCGACGCCGAGGTCGAACAGGTTCGCGGTCACGCTGACCCGCTCGACACCGGCGATCTCGGCCACGATCCGGGCCAGCGCCGTCTCCTGCTCGGTGCGGGGCGCGACGAACCCGGCGGGCTCCGCGAAGACCGGCGCGGGCAGTGCGGCGCGATCGACCTTGCCGTTGGCGTTGAGCGGGAGGGCGTCGAGCACAAGCACCGCGGCGGGCACGAACGGCGAGGGCAGGGCGCGGGAGAGCCGCTTGCGCAGCGCCTGCCCGTCCGCGTGTGCGCCCGGAGCCGGGGTGACGTAGGCGACGAGGCGGCCGCCGGTGGCGACGACCACGGCGCGCGACACCTCCGGCAGCGCGCGCAGGGCGGACTCGATCTCGCCCGGCTCCACCCGCTGGCCGCGCACCTTCACCTGGAAGTCGCCGCGGCCGCGGTACTCGAGGTGCCCGGCCGGGCTCCACCGGGCCAGGTCGCCGGTGCGGTAGAGCCGCTCCCCCGGCGCGCCGAACGGGTGGGCCACGAAGGCCGCGCAGGTCAGATCGGGGCGGCCGTGATAGCCGCGCGCCAATTGCGCACCGGAGACGTACAGTTCGCCGGTCACGCCGAGCGGCGCAGGCCGGAGCCCGGCGTCGAGCACGTACACCCGCATCCCGGCCGCCGGCGTGCCGATCGGCACGTTCGCGCCGGTGGCCGCGCCGGGCGCGCAACGATGGGCGGTGACGACCTCGGCCTCGGCGGGCCCGTACCAGTTGACCACCTCCGCGCCGGGGAACAGCGCGGCGGCGGCGTCCACGGTGCGCTGCGCCAGCGCCTCACCGGCCACGAACACCCGCCGCACCGAAGGCCACGGCCCGGTGGCGGTCTCCAGCGCGACATCGAGCATGGAAGGCACGAAGTGGACGGTGCTGATCCGCCGCTCGGCGACGATTTCGGCCAGATAGCCGGGGTCGCGGTGCCCGTCCGGCTCGGCGACGACGATCCGCGCGCCGGTCTGCAAGGGCCAGAACAACTCCCACACCGCGATGTCGAAGGTGATCGGCGTCTTGTGCAGGACCGCGTCGGCGGCGTCGTGCGGCCACTGCCGTTGCGCCCAGGTCAGCTGGCTGACCGTGGCCGCGTGCGGGAGCGCGACGCCCTTGGGCGTGCCGGTGGAGCCGGAGGTGAACAGGACGTAGGCGGTGTGCTCCGGCCGCAGCGGGGCGCGCCGGTCGGCGTCGGAGAGCGGGGCGTCGGAGTACCGGGAGGTGTCGAGGGTGTCGACCCGTTCGGCGGGGCGGTCCTCGGGCAGATTCGCCGCGTCGGCGGCGGTGGTGAGCACCAGCGACGGGCGGGCCGCGTCCAGCACCCGGCTGATCCGCGCGCGCGGGTGTCCGGGGTCGATCGGCAGGAACGCCGCACCGGCCGCCACGACCGCGTACACCGCGACCACCAGGTCGGCGGACCGCCGGATCGCCACCGCCACCGTGCTTTCCGGCCCGGCGCCGCGCTCGGCGAGCAGGCGGGCGAGTCGGCGGACGCGCTCGGCGAACTCCAGGTAGCTCCACACCGTGCCGTCCGGGTGCACCAGCGCGGGCGCCGCCGGTGTGCGCGCCACCTGCGCCTCGAACAGCTCGACCAGGGTGCGCCGTGGCCCGGCGGGCGTCGAGGCGCCGTTCCACTGGTCGAGCAGCAGGTGGCGCTCGTCCTCGCCGAGCAGGTCGACCGCGCCGACGGCGGCGTCGGGGTCGGCGGCGAGGGCGGCCAGCACCCGGACGAACCGCTCGGCGAACCTGTGCGCCGACGCGGCCTCGAACAGGTCGGTGGCATAGGTGAGCCGCAGCGTCATGCCCGCGGGTTCGTTGTGGGCGCCGAACTCCTCGGTGAGCATCAGCAGCAGGTCGTAGATGGCGGCGTCGGCGCCGGGATCGATGTTCTCGACGTCGAGCTCGGGCAGTTCGGCGCGGGCCCGCTCCATGTTCTGGTAGGCGAGCATGACCTGGAACAGCGGGGTGTGCGCGGTGGAGCGGACCGGGTTGAGCACCTCCACCAACTGTTCGAAGGGCACCGTGGCGTGGTCGAAGGCGTCGACGGCGGTGTGGCGCACCTGCTCGAGCAGTTCGCCGAAGGTGGTCTCCGGCCGCACCCGGCTGCGCATGACCAGGGTGTTGACGAACATGCCGACCAGCGGGTCGAGCCTGCGGTGGCCGCGGCCGGCGTGCGGGACGCCGACGGTGATGTCGTCGCTGCCGGAAAGCCGCGACAGCACCGCGGCGAGCGCGGTGTGCACCACCATGAACGGCGTGGTGGCGGTGCGGCGCGCCAGTTCCTGGACGGCGGCGTGCAATTCGCCGGGCACCGCCATCTCGACGACGCCGCCGCGCTGGCCGCGCTCGGCGGGCCTCGGCCGGTCGGTGGGCAGGTCGAGCACCTCGGGCGCCCCGGCCAGCCGCTCCCGCCAGTAGGCGATGTCGCGGGCGGTGCGCGAATCCGGGTCGTCGGGCGAGCCGAGGATCTCCCGCTGCCACAGCGCGTAGTCGGCGAACTGCACGGCCAGCGGCTCCCAGTCGGGCCGCTCGCCCCGTGAGCGCGCCCGGTAGGCGGTCACCAGGTCGGCGGTCAGCGGGGCGACCGAGAAGCCGTCGCAGCTGATGTGGTGCGCGGCGGCGGCGAGCACCCAGGATTCGTCGCAGAGCTGGTAGAGCGCCAGGCGCAGCGGCACAGCCTTCGTCACGTCGAAGCCGCGACCGAAGAACTCGGCGAGCTTGCGGGGAAGTTCGCGCTCCCCTACCGGTTCCGGCGTCAGATCCCACAGGTCGGCGATCTCTGCGGCGGCGAGCACCACCTGCGCGGGTTCGCCGTCGACGGCCGGGTAGACGGTGCGCAGGCTCTCGTGCCGGTCGACCACGTCGCCGACGGCGGCGCTCAGGGCGGGGAGGTCGAGGACGCCGTCCAGCCGGATCGCCATCGGCACGACATAGCCGGGAGATTGCGGCTCGAACTGGTTGAGGAACCACATGCGCGCCTGCGCCGGGGACAACGGGACCCGCTGCGGGCGCACCCGCGCGACGGGAGCGGGCAGGCCGGGCACCGACCGCAGGGCGGTGACGCGGTCGGCGAGATCGGCGACGGTGGGCGCCTCGAAGATCACCCGCACCGGGACGTTCACCTCGAGCACCTCGCCGATGCGGCTGAGCGCGCGGGTGGCCAGCAGGGAGTTGCCGCCGAGGGCGAAGAAATCGTCGTCGGCGCCGATGTCGGGCAGACCGAGCAGTTCGGCGAAGATCGCGGCCACCGTGCGCTCGACCAGTCCGCGGGGCTGCCGGTAGGCGGCGGCACGCGCGCCGGGCTCGGGGGCGGGCAGGGCCCGGTAGTCGACCTTGCCGTTGGCGGTGAGCGGGACGGCGTCGATCCGGGTGCACGAGGCGGGCACCATGTAGGTGGGCAGCCGGTCGAGCAGGAAACCGCGCAACTGACGGTCGTCGACCGGCGCCGAGGTGACGATGTGGGCGATCAGCCGCTGCTCGCCGTCGTCGGTGCGCACCTGCGCGATCGCGGCCTCGACCTGGTCGTGCGCGGTGAGGGCGGCCTCGACGTCGCCGAGTTCGATGCGCAGGCCGCGCAGCTTCACCTGGTTGTCGGCCCGGCCGAGATAGCGCAACCCGGTCTCGGCGTCCCAGCGCACCAGATCGCCGGTGCGGTACAGCCGTTCGCCGTGCACCGCCAGCGGGTCGGCGACGAAGGTGGCGGCGGTGAGGGCGCGCCGTTCGTGGTAGCCGCGGGCCAACTGCACGCCACCGAGGTACAGCTCGCCGGTGACGCCGGGCGGCACCGGGTGCAGGCGCTCGTCCAGCACCCGCACGAGGACCCCGGCCTCCGGCGTGCCGATGGGCACGGCGGCCTCGTCCGCGACGTCGACGCGGTGGGCGGTGACGCTGACCGCGGCCTCGGTCGGGCCGTACAGGTTGTCGATCGCGGCCGGACCGAATTCGGCGCAGCGCCGGGCGGTTTCGGCGGGCAGGGCCTCGCCGATGCACAACACCTGGCGCAGCGAGTCGCCGCTGCCCGGGGCGGCGACGGCCAGACAGGCGGCCAGCAGGGAGGGCACGAAATCGACCGTGGTGACCCGGTGTTCGGCGATGAGGCGGGCCACCGCGGCCGGGTCGCGGTGGTCGTCGGGGCCCGCCACCACCAGGGTCGCGCCGCAGGCGGGGGCGGCGAACAACTCCCACACCGACAGGTCGAAGGTGACGGGGGTGCGCCACAGCAGCACGTCGTCACCGCCGAGCCCGTAATGGGCGCACAGCCAGCGGATCTGGTTGACCACCGCCGCGTGCGGGACGGCCACGCCCTTGGGGACGCCGGTCGACCCGGAGGTGTAGATGACGTAGGCCAGATCGGCCGGGCGCAGCGGGCGGACGCGTTCGGTGTCGGTCACCGGTTCGGTGTCCGGCCGGTCGGTGGCGCGCACGTCGGCGGCGAGTTCGGCGAGCGGCCACACCGGGACGTCCTGCGGGAGGTCGGCGGCGTCCTCCGGCCGGGTGAGGACGGCGGCGGCCCCGGAGGTGGTCAGCACCGCGCGGACCCGCTCGGCCGGATGGTCCGGCTCGAGGGGCAGGTAGGCTGCGCCCGCCGCGTGGACGGCGTACAGGGTGGTGAGCAGGTCGACGCCGCGTCGCATGGACACCGCGAGGACCGTGCCGGGACCGGCGCCACGGGCGATCAGCGCCCGGGCCAGGCGGTTCACCGCTGCCCCGAACTCGCGGTAGTCGATGCGGGCGCCGCTCACGGCGTCGGCGAGGGCGGTGTTCGCCGGGGTGGCGCGCACCTGGGCGGCGAACAGGTCGGCGAGGGTTGCCTCGGCCGGCGGGGCGGTCGCGCCGCGCGAGCATTCGGCCAGGTCCCGGCGTTCGAACTCGGTGAGCAGGTCGATGTCACCGACCGGGCGGCGCGGGTCGGCGACGACCGCGCGCAGCAGGCGGACGAAGCGTTCCACGATCACCGCCGCCGAGGCCTCGTCGAACAGGTCGGTGGCGTAACTCAACTCGACCGGCATGCCCGCGGTCGCCGCGTCCGGGAGGTCGACCAGGCTCAGGTGCAGGTCGTATTTCGCCACACTCGGATCGGCTGTGCGCGCGGTGACCGTCAGGCCGGCCATGCGCACGGCCGGGATCTCGATGTTCTGGAACGAGAAACCCACCTGGGTCAGCGGTGCGTGCGCGGTGGAGCGCGGCGGGTTGAGGACCTCGACGAGCCGTTCGAACGGGATGTCGGCGTGTTCGAAGGCCGCCAGGTCCACAGCCCTGACCTGCTCGAGCAGACCGGCGAAGGAGGCCGCCGGCTCGACCAGGGTGCGCAGGACGAGGGTGTTGACGAACATGCCGACCAGGCCGTCGAGGCCGGGTTCGCCTCGGCCCGCGATCGGGGTGCCGACCGCGATGTCGCCCGCGCCGGACAGCCGGGCCAGGACCGCGGCGTAGGCGGCGTGCAGCACCATGAACGGCGTGACGTCGTGGGCGCGTGCCAGCGCCAGCACCGCGCGGTGCAGATCGGCGGGCAGGGTCGCGGTCAGCCGCGCGCCGCGGAAACTCTGCTGTGCCGGGCGCGGCCGGTCGGTGGGCAGGTCGAGCACCTCGGGCAGGTCGGCCAGGGTGGCGCGCCAGTAGTCGGTCTGCGCGACCGTCGGGCTGTCCGGGTCGTCCTCGTCGCCGAGCAGGTCGCGCTGCCAGAGCGTGTAGTCGGCGTACTGCACGGGCAGCGGCGCCCACGAGGGCGCGTCGCCTCGGGCGCGGGCCTCGTAGGCGGTGGCCAGGTCGGCGGCCAGCGGTGCGAGCGAGGAGCCGTCGAAGCCGATGTGGTGGACCACGAGCACCAGCACGTGTTCCTCGGGGGCGGTGCGCAGCAACGCGACCCGAAGCGGCACCTCGGTGGTGACGTCGAAGCCCTCGGCGGCCATGGCCGCGATGCGGTCCTCCAGTCCGGCCGCCGCGACGTCGGCCACCTCCGGCAGCGTCCCGGCCTCATCGGCGGGCACGATCGCCTGGTAGGGGCCGCTGTCGCTGTCGGGGTAGATCGTGCGCAGCGCCTCGTGCCGTTCGAGCACGTCGGCGACGGCGGCCCGCATGGCGGGCACATTCAGCGCGCCCGACAGGTGCACGACCAGCGGGATGTTGTACACCGCCGAATCGGCGTCGAACCGGTTGAGGAACCACATGCGGGTCTGCGCGGGCGAGAGCGGGATGCGCTCAGGGCGCGGCCGGGGCGTCAGCGGGGCCCGGTGGGCGGGCTCGCGCGAGCGCAGCCGGTCGGCGAGGTCGGCGACGGTCGGCGCGTCGAAGATCGTCCGCAGCGGCACCTGCACGCCGAAGGCGGCGCCGAGCCGCGCCGCAGCCCTGGTGGCCGACAGCGAATTGCCGCCGAGCTCGAAGAAGCTGTCCGCGACGCCGACCCGGTCGAGGCCGAGCACCGATGCGCACACCTGCGCCACCCGCCGCTCGACCTCGTCGCGCGGGGCCACGTACTCGCGGCGGGCGGTCCCGAACACCGGTTCCGGCAGGGCGGCGCGGTCGACCTTGCCGACCGGGGACAACGGCAGCGCGTCGAGGACCACGACCGCCTCGGGAACCATGTGGGCGGGCAGGCGCTGTGCGGCGTGGGCGAGCAGTTCCGCCGTGACGCCGCGCGCGAGAGTTCCGGCGGCGGCGTCGGTCTCGGCGGAGGTGTCCTCGGCCGCGCGGGTGGCGGCGTCGTCCAGCACGACATAGGCCGCGAGCCTGGCGCCCTGCTCGGCCGGGACGCCGACGGCGAGGGCGACCGACACCTTCGGGTGCGCGGCGAGGACCGCCTCGACCTCCCCGAGTTCGATGCGCTGGCCGCGGATCTTGACTTGGAAGTCGGTGCGGCCGACGTATTCCAGGGTGCCCTCACGGGTCCAGCGGACCAGGTCGCCGGTGCGGTACATCCGTGTGCCGGGCGGGCCGTAGGGGGCCGCGACGAAGGCGGTGGCGGTCGCGCCGGGGCGGCCGAGGTAGCCGCGGGCCAGTTGCACGCCGGAGACGTAGAGCTGGCCGGTGACTCCGGCCGGGACCGGGCGGAGCAGGCCGTCGAGGACCACCGCCCTGGTGCCGCGCACCGGTCCGCCGATGGTGACACGCTCCCCCGCCCGCAGCGGATCGCTGATGGCGACCATGATGGTGGTCTCGGTGGGGCCGTAGCCGTTGTGCAGATTGCGGCCGGGCGCCCACTCCGCGACGACCTCCGCGGAGACCGCCTCGCCGCCCGCCACGAGCACTCGCAGCGATTCCATGCCCGCCGGGGAGAGGGTGGCCAGCACGCTGGGGATGATGAAGGCGTGCGTGACCCCGTGCGCGCGAACGAGTTCGGCCAGTTCCGGCCCGGCGAAGACCTCCGGCGGCGAGACCACGAGGGCGGCGCCGCAGGCATGGGCCATGAGCAGTTCCAGGACGACGGCGTCGAAGCCGGGGGCGGCCAGTTGCAGGACGCGGGCGCCGGCCTCCACCGCATAGCGTTCGCGCTGTTCGGCGGCGAAGTTGGCCAGGCCCTCGCTGGTCACGGCCACGCCCTTCGGCGCGCCGGTGGATCCCGAGGTGTACAGCACATAGGCGGTGTCGGCCACCCGCGACGGGCGGGTCCGCTCCGCATCGGTCACCGGCGCGGCCGGATGTCGCGCCAGCGTCGCCGCGACGGCGGGATCGTCGAGCACCAGAGTCGGCACCGGATCCGGCACCAGCTCGCCCGCCCCGATGACCGTCACGGCCACCGCGGCCTCGGCGTCGGCGATCATGAGCGCGACGCGCTCGGCGGGATTGCGGGGATCGACCGGGACGAAAGCCGCGCCGGATCGGGCCACGGCCCACATGGCGACGACGAACTCGACCGAGCGCGGCATGACGAGGGCGACGTGGTCGCCGGGACCGATGCCGCGCGCGATCAGTTCGCGGGCGAGCCGATTCGACGCGGTGTCCAGCGCACCGTAGGTCAGCGAGCGGTCGCCCGCGATCACCGCGACGGCCTCGGGGTCCCGCACCGCCAGCACCTCGGCCAGGACGCGGGCGGGCTCGGCGCGGCGCCCGGCTGCGGGCACCAGGCGGGCGCGCTCGGCCTCCGACAGCACCTCCACGGCGCCGACGCGGGTGCCCGGTTCGGCCACCAGCGCCGCGAGCACCCGGTTCAGGCGCGCGGCGAACTCCTCGACGGTGGCCTGGTCGAACAGGTCGGCGGCGTAATCGATGCGCAGCGGGATGTCCGAGCCCGCCGCCGCGTTCTCGGCGACGGTCACCACCAGATCGGTCTTGGCCGCCTGCGGGCCAGGGTCGAGGATCTCGACCGTGGCGCCGGACAGCTCGAGGCGCGGGCGCAGCATGTTCTCGAATGCCAGATACACCCGGCACAGCGGGTCGGGCTCGCCGCCGCGGCGCGGATCGAGGTGGTCCACGATGCGCTCGTAGGGCAGGTCGCTGTGCGCGAAGCCCTCCACGTCGATCTCGCCGACCCGGCGCAGGAACTCGGTGAAGGTCTCCTCGGTGCGCACCTCGGTGCGCAGCGGGATGGTGTTGACGAACATGCCGACCAGCGGGGCGAGCGCGCGCTCGCTACGTCCGGCGACGGGGGCTCCGACGACGATGTCCGAGGAGCCGGAGAGCCGGGCCAGCAGCACCGCCAGCGCTGCGTGCAGCACCATGAAGCTGGTGACATTCGCCTGCCTGGCGAGGCGTTCGACGCCCGCGGCCACCTCGGCAGGCACGGCGCTGTCCAGGCGGTCGCCGCGCGCGGATCGGCGGGCGGGGCGGGCGCGGCCGGGGAGTTCGAGCGGCGGCGGGTCGCCCGCCAGATGCGCGCGCCAGTGGGCGAGCTGGGCGGCGGCCAGGGAGCCGGGGTCGTTGTCCTCGCCGAGCAGTTCGCGATGCCAGAGGGTGTAGTCGGCGTAGTCGACGCGCAGCGGCTGCCAGTCGGGGCTCTTGCCCTTCGCGCGCGCCTCGTAGGCGCCGCCGAGATCGGTGGCCAGCGGTCCCAGCGACCAGCCGTCGCAGCAGATGTGGTGCAGGATCACGACGAGCACGTGCCTGCCGCGGTCGGCGGTGGCCAGCAGCGCGGTCCGCACCGGCGGCCGGGCGGTGACATCGAAACCGCGGTTCGCCAGTTCGTCGATGTGCCTGCCGAAGTCGGCCGGGTCTGCCGTCTCCGGGGACAGGTCGAGACCGGCGAGGACCTCCTCGGTGGGCAGCACCACCTGGGTGCCCGCGCCGTCGACGGCGGGGTACACGGTGCGCAGCGCGGCATGGCGGTCGAGGACGTCGGTGAGGGCCGCGCGCAGGGCGGCGAGGTCGAACCTGCCGGTCAGCTCGACCAGCAGCGGGATGTTGTAGGCGGAGGAGCCGGGATCGAGCTGGTTGAGCAGCCACATGCGATTCTGCGCCGGGGCGAGCGGCACCGGATCGGGGTGCGGGCGGGCGCGCAGGGCGAGCCTGCTCGGACGGTTTCCCTCGGCGAGCCGGGCGGCGAGTTCGGCCACCGTCGGGGCGGCGAACAGCTCGCGCACCGACACCTCGCAACCGGTCAGTTCGGCGATGCGCACGGCGGCGCCGGTGGCGGTGAGCGAGTTGCCGCCGAGTTCGAAGAAGTTGTCCAGCACGCCGACCCGCTCGAGGCCGAGCACCTCGGCGAAGACGTCGGCGACGGTCTCCTCCACCGCGGTGCCCGGCGCCACATAGGCGGCCGCCGCGTCGGGCACCGGTTCGGGCAGGGCACGGTGGTCGATCTTGCCGTTGACGGTCAGCGGCAGCTCCGGCAGCGGCACGATGTTCGCGGGCACCATGTATTCCGGCAGCAGCGTCGCCAGATGGGCGCGCAGGGCCTCGGGGTCGGCCGCGCCCGCCGGCACCACGTAGCCGACCAGCCGGGCGGTGTCGGCGCCGGGCCGGTGCACGGTGACCACCGCGCTGCGCACCGACTCGTGGGTGAGCAGGGCGTTGCGGATCTCGTCGAGCTCGATACGGAAGCCGCGCAGCTGGACCTGCTGGTCGGCGCGGCCACGGTACTCGAGTTCGCCGCGGTGGTCGCGGCGGGCGATGTCGCCGCTGCGGTAGAGCCTGCTGCCGGGGGCGCCGAACGGGTCGGCGACGAAACGGGTGGCGGTCAGCCCCGGCTTGCCGAGATAGCCGCGCGCGAGCTGGTCGCCGGAGACGTAGAGCTCGCCCCACGCGCCCAACGGGGCGGGCCGCAGCCGTGCGTCGAGCACGTGGGCGCGCAGGCCGGGCAGCGCGCGGCCGATGGCGCTCGGCGCGCCGGGGGCGATGTGCCGCGAGGTCAACGGCAGGTGGGTGACGAAGACGGTGGTCTCGGTGATGCCGTAGACATTGGCGAGTACCGGGCCGTCCTGGTGGCGCTCGTGCCACGGGAGCAGGCTCGCGGGATCGAGGCGCTCGCCGGAGAGCACGACGGTGCGCAGCGCGAGCGCGCCGTCGGGCTCGCCCCTGCTCGCGTAGCGTTCGTGCGCGGCCGCGAACTGCTGGAAGGCCGACGGGGTCTGGCTGAAGACGGTGACCCGCTCGCGGGCGGCCAGCCGGACCATCTCGTCGGGCGAGCGGGTGGTGGAAGCGTCCACGACCACCACGCACCCGCCGGTGACCAGCGGGCCGAAGATCTCCCAGATCGAGTAGTCGAAGGCGTAGGAGTGGAACAGCGTCCACACCTCGCCCGCGCGCACGCCGAGCTCGGCGCAGGCGTTGACCAGGTGGGTGGCCACCGCCCGGTGGGTGATCGGCACGCCCTTCGGGCGGCCCGTCGAGCCGGAGGTGTAGATGACGTAGGCGAGATGGTCCGGGCGCAGCGGCCGCGACCGCTCGGCGTCGGTGAGTGGTTCGACGGACCGCTCGGCGGTCTCGGCGGCCAGCTCGCCGAACAGGACCACGCGCCGGTCGTCGGCCGGGATCGATCGCCGGAGGGCCTCTTCGGTGAGGATCAGCACCGGGTCGGCGTCGTCGAGGATGTGGGCGAGCCGGTCGGCGGGATGGGCGGTGTCCAGCGGGAGGTACCCGGCTCCCGCCTTCAGCACCGCGAGGGTGGCCACGAGCAGATCGGCGCCACGGGACATTCCGATGGCGACGAGGGTTTCCGGCCCGGCGCCGCGGGCGACGAGCCCGCGCGCGAGCCGGCCGGATCTCTCGTGCAGTTCCCGGTAGTTCAGGGTGGTCGCGCCCGCGCGGACGGCGGGTGCGGCCGGGGTGGCGGCGGCCTGTCGCATGAGCAGCTCGACCAGCGTCGCCTCGGGGCGTGCGCCGTCGCGGCCTGCCAGCTCGCCGACGACGCGCCGCCGTTCGTCCGGGCCGGTGAGCGGGATCTCGGCGACCGGGGTCTGCGGTGGCGCGTCCACCATCCGGGCGAGGAAAGCCACGAAGCGGGCGGTGTGCGCTTCCAGTTCGTCGCGGTCGTAGAGGTTCGGGTTGCCGTGCAGTTCCAGCAGCAACGGCGCCTCGGCGCCGGGACGGTAGAGGTTGAGCTGGATGTCGTCGAGGGCGCCCGAGGTGAGCGCGTGGTAGCGGCCGTAGGCGGAGCCCAACCGGATCTCGGCGTCGAAGAACAGGATGTTCACCACCGGCCCGAAGGAGTTCACGGGCGTGTCCGCGGCGTGCGCCTCGCGTCGCAGATCCTCGAACCGGTAGAGCTGGTGCCGCATGGCCGCGACGAGCTCGGCCACGGACGACCTGACCAGTTCCTCGACGGTGGTGCGCGGGTCGACGGCGAACCGGATCGGCACCATGTTGGCCAGCATGGCGGCGGCGTTGCGCAGGCGGCGGGTCACCCGCGCGCTGACCGGCAGCGAGAGCACCACGTCGTCGGTGCCGGTCATCCGGCCGAGGAAGGCGGCGAAAGCCGCGACCACCACCTGGGCGGGCGAGGCGTGCAGGTCCGCGGCGAACCGGTCGAGCCGTTCGCTCAGCTCACGCGGCAGTTGCCTGCCCGCCACGTGGTCGACCTCGCTGTGGCGGGCGGCCCGGCCCGCCAGGCTCGGCGGGGCGGGCAGGGCGGCGATCCGTTCGCGCCAGTACGCCCGGTCGGCCTCGAAGCGCTTGCTCTCCCGGTAGGCGCGTTCGGTCTCGGCGATCTCGCGCAGGTCGGCGGCCTCCAGCCGCGGCGGCTGCCCGCCCTCGAGCAGGGCGTTGTAGTGCTGGACGACGCGGCTCATGACGTTGAAGGCGCCGTAGCCGTCGATCACCAGGTGGTGTGCCCGCGCGTACCACAGGTAGCGCTGTTCGCCGATGCGGATGACCCGTCCCGCGGCCAGCCGGTCGCGGGCCAGGTCGACCGCCCTGGTGCTGTGCTCGCGGCGCATCCACTCCATGGCCGCCGCGTACGGATCCGGCTCGTCGCGCAGGTCGAGCATCGACTCGGTGTAGGTGATCTCGCGGTCGACGTATTGATAGGGCACGCCGTCGACCTCGACCACCCGCACGACCAGGGACTCGGTCTCCCGGCCCGCGATGTTGACGGCCTCGGTGAGCAGGCCGACATCGAGCGGTCCCTCGATGTCGACGTAGTGGGCGATATTGACGGCGGGCCTTCCGGGCAGGTTCTCCGCCAGCCACATGCTGTACTGCGCCCGCGACAGCGGTATCAGATTGCTGTTGTCGGTGGGGACTGCGGCTGTTTCGCGGTTCATCCCGCCCTCTCGCTCACCTTCGCGGATACAGAGAGCACCGCAATCGTGTGGCTACCGGCACTCGCCTGTCTGTTTTCCCGCCCCGGCCGAATCGAGGCGGCCCATATCCGCACCCCCTACCCCCGGGTGCGCCGAAGAGCTTTTCGCTATCACGCCTGCTGTGCAGAGTTTACGCACATCCGCGGAGTAGCCGCAGGCAGTCGAGATCATCCACGCGAGGTGTTGCGAACACGAGCGTCCGTCGGACGTATCGCCGTTTCAGCACAATCACGGCAAATGCGATCTTCCGCACGAGGAGACCGGCCGGATACCCGCGGAAGCGGCGCGGTGGCCTCAGCCGGCGTAGCCGAGCTGGGCGGAGACGGCCCGTCCCGCCTCGAGCAACAGCGGAACGAACTCGTCGGCCTTCGGCTCGAAGCGCGACTGCGGGGCGCACACGCTGATGGCGGCCATGACGCCGCCGTCGTGATCGAGGACGGGAACCGCCAGCGAGGCGGCGCCGACCTGACGCTCGCCGACCGAGAGGGCGTACCCGCGCTCGCGGATGGCAGCCAGTTCGGCGCGCAGCGCGGCCCGATCGGTGATGGTGGCGTCGGTGAAGGCCACCAGCTCCTGCCTGCTCAGGTAGTCGTCGATCTCGGCCGGTTCCAGACAGGCCAGGATGACCTTGGACGAACTGCCCGCGTAGAGCGGATAGGGCACACCGAGGGTGACCTCGACCCGCAGCTCCTGGTCGGGGACGACCTGATCGACGTACATCCTGGTGTCGCCGCGCCGGATCGACAGTGTGACCGTCTCGCCGGTGCGCGCGCCGAGGCGGCGGAGTTCCGGCGCGGCCATGATGCGCAGATCGGTGCGCGCCATGTAGGCGCGGCCGAGCGCGATCGCGGCGTGACCGAGGGTGTAGCGCCGGGTGGAGGGCTCGAACGCGATGAGGTCGCGATTGCGCAGCGCGGTGAGGATGCGGTGCACGGCGGCCTTGGTGATGCCCAGTTCGGTGGCGATCTCCGTGACGCCCAGGTCGGCGCGGCCGGAGCGGCCGAACAGCAGCAGCACGTCCATCGCGCGCTCGACGGCGGCGATCGACCGGCTCGGGCTCTCGGATTCGGTGACGGACACGATTGCCAGTGTAGGGGACAGGATTTCCCCAGGGGAAACACCGCGGCGAGCGCGTTCCCCTTGCGGGCCCACTCCCCGGGCGTTACCTTGTGCGAGACGATGTTTCGACTATGGAAACGAGGAGCATCGTGGATCCCACTCTCCTGACAGGGGGCCATTCCCATGATCGGTGAACGACTCGTCGAAGACATGACCGCGGCCGAACGCGAGCGCGCCGAGCGAGTGGATTCGGTGCTACCGGCCCTGCGCGCGGCGGCCGACGAAGCCGACGCCACCGGCACCTTCCCCGCGGGCCACGTGGCCCTGCTGCGCGAGGCGGGCCTGCTCGGGCTGATCGTCCCGGAGAAGTACGGCGGCCTCGGCGGCGGACTGCGCGACCTCGCGGCCGCCACCTACGCGATGGGCACGGCCTGCCCGTCCACGGCGCTGTCCTATTTCTTCCACAACACCAGCGCCTCCCGCGGCCTGCTGCCGCTGGAGGCCATCGACGCCGGGCTCTTCGCGGCCGACGAGGTCCCGGTGGTCGCGGCCTTCGCCGAAAAGGTGCTCACCCGCATGGCCGAGGGCGTGTGGCTGGCCAACTTCGCCTCCGAATCGGTGAAGACCGAAGCCGCCAACATCACCATCGCCACCACCGCGACGAAGGTGGACGGCGGCTGGATCCTCGACGGGGAGAAGTCCTTCGGTTGCGCCACCGGCGTGGCCGACTACTACCTCACCTCGGCCAAGCTGGACGGTTACGACACCGCCGCGGGCATCGCCACCTTCTTCGTGCCGAGGGACGCGCCGGGGGTGAGCACGCGCGCGCCCTGGAACGGGCTCGGCATGCGCGCCACCGCCAACAACGGCATCCGGCTTGACAACGTCTTCATTCCCGAGGACGAGGCGCTCACGGTGCCCGGCTCGTTCCCGAAGATGCTCAGCCAGAGCCGGGGCAGCTTCGTGGGCAATCAACTCGCCATCGCCGCCGCCTACACCGGCTGCGCGCAGAACGTCTACGACGAGGCGCTGGCGGCGGCCACCTCCAGGACCTTCGCCGACACCGGCAAACCGGTGGCCTCCTCGCCGGTGCACCAACTGCTGTTCGGGGAGATGACCAGGCAGTTGCAGACCGCCTACCTGTGGCTGCGCTACCAGCTGGCCATCGAGACGGCCGAGCCGCCGATCAAATCCAAGCAGGACGTGTTCGCCCAGTGGCGGCTGGGCAAGGGCTCGGTGACCGAGGCCTGTTTCCAGGTGGCGCTCGGCGCGTTGAAGGCGGGCGGCACCTCGGCGGCGTCCATGCAGGGACCGGCGGGGCGGGCGCTGCGGGATCTGGCCATGGGCCTGGTGATGACCTTCCCGGCCGAGCGCGGCATGCTCGAGGTCGCCAGGATCGTCACCGAGGCCAAGGCCAACGAGCTGTTCACCACCGCGCCCGCCGATCCCGCCCCCGCCGCCGTGCCCGCCGAGACCGCGCCCCCAGCCCCCGCCGAGGCGCGCTGATGGAGATCTCGCTGCCCGAGGTGCTCGACTACGTCGACGGCGAATGGCGCACGCCCACCGTCGATCTCGGTTTCGAGCTGGAGGATCCGGCTACCGGCGCGCCGACCGTGCGGGCGATCGGCACACCCGCCGAGCGGATCGAGCGCGCCCTGGCGGTGGCGGCAGGCGCGAGCGGCCCGGTGGACCCGGACGCGCTCGACGCGATCGCCTGCGCGCTGGAGCCGCGGCTGGAGACGCTGGCCGCCCTCGACGCCGCGACGACCGGCGTCCCGCTGCGCCAGACCGCCCCGCTCGGCGTGATCGTCGCCGGAGCGTTCCGGCTGGCCGCCCAGCAGATCAGGGCGGGCATCCTGCGCGAGGACCGCGACGGCGTCGAGGTGCACCGCCTGCCGCTCGGTCCCGCGCTGTGCCTGGTGCCGTGGAACGCGCCCGCCCCGATGGCCGCGCACAAGGTCGCCAGCGCGCTCGCGGCGGGCTGCCCGGTGATCCTGAAGGTCAGCGAGCTGGCGCCGTTCAGTTCGGTGCTGCTGGCACGGGCGATCGCCGAACACGTGCCGCCGGGGATGTTCCAGCTGGTGCACGGCGGCGCGGAAACCGGTGCGGCG
>Ga0079224_100000996_pt1 | contig 30905 bp, 32 predicted proteins | sample Stecom2015_FD_80414 | JGI IMG/M metagenome (GOLD analysis project Ga0079224, IMG submission 80414) | Agricultural soil microbial communities from Utah to study Nitrogen management - Steer compost 2015 | ecosystem: Environmental > Terrestrial > Soil > Agricultural land | place: USA: Utah... | reverse complement strand
TGACGAACGTGGAGGCGCGCGAGCCGTGGCGCCGCCACAGCACCCTCGCCGAGGTCTGCGAGGCCCGCTACATGGGCAAAGGGGTGGACTCCTACCTGGAGGCGCTCCGGCGGATCGCAAAAACTTTGGGCTGAACTTCGGACGAAAATGCGCTACTCGCTGCCGCTCGACATGTCTTCCTCCGACGCGCCGGGTCGACCGTCATGATGCTTGGCCCCGAATCTCCCGTGCTCTGGACGGGGTTTCTCCTCCTCGTCGTCATCCTCCTCGCGCTCGACCTCGGGGTCTTCCACCGCAAAGCCCACGTCATCGGGGCGAAGGAAGCGCTGTTCTGGTCCTGCTTCTGGATCGCGCTTGCGCTGATCTTCAACGGCTTCGTCTTCCTCTTTCTCGGTCGGGACAAGGGCATCGACTTCTTCACCGGCTACCTGATCGAGAAGAGTCTTTCGGTCGACAACCTCTTCGTGATCGCGATGGTCTTCACGACCTTCGGGGTGCCCCGCCTCTACCAGCACCGCGTGCTCTTCTGGGGCATCCTCGGCGCGATCATCCTGCGCGGCGTGATGATCCTGGTGGGCGTGCAGCTCATCGTGCGCTTCCACTGGATCATCTACGTCTTCGGCGCCTTCCTCCTCTTCACCGGCGGACGGATGCTCCTCGGTAAGGGACACGATCCCGATCCGGAGCACAGCTTCGTCTTCCAAATCTTCCGCAGGGTGGTGCCCACCACGAACCGCTACGACGGGCAGCACTTCTTCACGCTCGAGAACGGGAGGAAGCTGGCCACGCCGCTCCTGGCCGCGCTGGTGGTGGTGGAGGCCATGGACGTGGTCTTCGCGCTGGACTCCATCCCCGCCATCTTCGCGGTGACCACCGATCCCTTCATCGTCTTCACGTCCAACGTCTTCGCCATCCTCGGCTTGCGGTCGTTGTACTTTCTGCTCGCGGATGCGATCGATCGCTTCAAGTACCTGGACGTCGGGCTGTCTCTGATCCTGATTTACGTGGGCCTGAAGATGCTCGCGAGCGACGTCTTCCCCATTCCGTCGCTCGTCTCGCTGGGCGTGATCGTGCTCATCTTGACCATCACGATCCTCGTCAGCCTCAGGCTCACCAAGGAGGACGACGCGTCGCCGTGAGGAAGGGCTCACCACGTCTGGTCGCGCTGCGGGTGCTCGAGCGGGTCGAGCACGACGGCGCCTTCGCCAATCTCGCGCTCGACGCCGCCTGCGCGGACGCGGGCCTGGATGCCCGGGACGCGGCGCTGGCCACCGAGCTCACCTACGGGCTGTTGCGTAGGCGCGACGCGCTCGATCGCGCGCTCGCCCCGTTCATCCGCTCCGGCTGGCAGAGCCTCGAACCCGAGGTCAAGAACGTCCTCCGCCTCGGCGCCTACCAGATCCTCTACACGCGCATCCCGCCGCACGCCGCCGTGGACGAGACGGTCGGCACGGCCAAGCGCGCGGGTCTGTACCGCGTGGCGGGGCTCGTGAACGCCGTGCTCCGGCGGCTCGCGGCGCAGGGAGCGCCCCCACCGCTCGATCCGCAGGCGGAGCCGCTCGAATGGCTCCGGGTGGAGGGCTCGCTGCCGCCGTGGCTCACCGAGCGGCTGCTCGACGTCCTCGGCCCCGAGGAGGCGGTGGCCTTCGTGCAGGCCATCAACCGGCCGGCGCGGGCTTCGATCCGCGCGAACGTGCGGCGAAACGGACGGCAGGCGCTGCGCAAGCGGCTCGAGGAGGAGATCCCCGAGGCCACGATCGAGCCGAGCGCCTGGGCGCCGCAGGGGCTCTTGGTGGACCGCGGGGGATCGCTGCCCCGACTCCCCTCCTTCCAGGAGGGCCTGTTCTCGCTGCAGGACGAGGCGGCGCAGCTCGTGGTGCACCTGGCCGGGGACGTGGCGGGATTGAAGGTGCTCGACTGCTGCGCGGCCCCCGGCGGCAAGAGCTGCCACCTGGCCGAACTCGGCGCCAAGGTCGTGGCCATGGACCGCAACGCGCGCAAGGTGCGGCGCATCGTGGAGGAGGCCGGGCGGCTCGGCCTCGAGGTGGAGGCGGTGGAGGGCGACGCCACGGCGGCGATGCCGCGCGGCAAATTCGACCTCGTGCTCGTGGACGCACCCTGCACCGCCCTCGGCACGCTCCGCCGCCACCCCGAAATCCGATATCGCGTGGAGACGGACGACGTTCGGCGGATGGTCGACCTCCAGGCGAACATTCTCGATCAGGCGGCGACGGCGGTGCGCCGCGACGGCATTCTCCTCTACGCGGTCTGCTCGTTCTTGCCCGAGGAGGGCGAAAGGCAAGTGGCGGCCTTCCTCGAGCGCCACCCGGACTTCGAGCCGGCGCCCCTCGAAGCGCCGCCGCCCTGGGCGATCGACGGCTGGAAGCTGCGGACCTGGCCGCACCGCCACGACATGGACGCCTTCTTCGCGGCCCGCCTGCGGCTCCGCTAGATTCCCGACGTCCCAAAGGGCCCGCCTTCGAGCCCAAAACAGTTTCGCATGCCCATGACAGGGGGTATCGCCATCCCCCACCGCGATCACTTATAGTGATCGAGCAGCACACGCATCGATGGTCTATCCCATGCCGAGGACTCTCGGCTTGGCGCAATGGGAGGAACCATGGGACAGCGTCTCCGCGGAGTTCGGGTGCTCGTGGTGGAGGACGACCCCGACCTCGGAACGATGACGCAGCTCTTTCTCGAGGACGAGGGGGCGATGGTGCGCGTGGCGCAGTCTGGGGGAGATGCGCTGCGGGAGATCGACACCTTCGAGCCCGAACTCGCCCTGCTCGACTCGAGGCTTCCCGACATGCCGGGGCGCACGCTGAGCGGGCTGTTGCACGAACACGCCTCCTCGTGCGTGCAGGTGCTGGTCAGCGGTGACCATGCCGAGGTACAGGATTGGTCGCGGTTCGGGGGGTTCGCGGTGAGCAAGCCCTACGACCTCGACGAGTTCTTGGGCATTCTCGTGCGCGCGGTGCACGCGGAATCGCACGCGGTCGCCTCCGGCTTGTGACGCGGGACGAGCGCTGGTAGGAGGGCCGCAGGAGGAGTTCTCGTGGCCCTGGACGCGCTCGTCGCCCCCTCGATCCTTTCCGCGGACTTCGGTCGACTGGCCGAGGAGATCGCCGCCATCGAAGCCGGCGGCTGCGACCTCGTCCACGTGGACGTGATGGACGGCCGCTTCGTCCCCAACCTCACCATCGGGCCGCTGGTGGTGGAGGCGGTGGCGAAGGTGGCCTCCCGCCCGCTCGACGTGCACCTGATGATCGTCGAGCCGGAAAAATACATCCAGGCGTTCGTGGACGCCGGCGCCTCCATCGTCACCGTGCACGTGGAGGCCTGCCCGCACCTGCACCGCACCATCCAGCAGATCAAGGCGGCGGGCGCGAAGGCCGGTGTCTCCCTCAATCCCTCCACCTCCCCGTCCGCGATCGACTACGTGCTCGAAGATCTGGACATGGTCCTCGTGATGAGCGTGAACCCCGGCTTCGGCGGACAGCGCTTCATCCCGTCGGCGCTGCGCAAAATCCGGGAAATCCGAGACATGGCGCGCGCCCGCGGGCTGGACGACCTCTGGATCGAGGTGGACGGCGGCGTGGGCCCGGCGAACGCCGAAGAGGTCGCCCGCGCCGGGGCGAACGTGCTGGTGGCGGGAAGCGCGGTGTTCGGGGCGCGCGACTACGGCGAGGCGATCGCCGCCATTCGGGCGGGAGCACAAAAGGGTCTCTCCCATTCGCTCCGCGGATAGGCGGACGTATTTTCCCTTCGGAGCATTCCGGCCGAAGGGAGAGTCGTGGCCCACCGACACGCCATACTCCTCATCGAGGACGAGCCGGAGCTCGCTCTGCTCCTCGAGGAGGTCCTCGAGCGCTACGAGGTCCACTCCGCGGGGAGCATGCGCCGGGCCCTCGAACTCTTGGAAACCTTCCGCCCCTGCGTGGTGATCTCCGACCTCTCGCTTCCCGACGTGGCGCGCGATCAGGTGGTCGCCTCGATCCGCACCGCGGCGCCGGGCGTGCCGATCGTCCTCATGAGCGCCATCGCCACGCAGGACCTGGAGGAGACGGCGCGGGAACAGGGCGCCGACCGGATCGTCTCCAAGCCCTTCGAGATCGAGGACTTCGAAGCCTCCCTGGTCTTCCTCTGCCCGCCGGAGCAGGAACGCGAGGCCCCGCCTGAATCCGCCGGCCAGGATGTTTAGGCTGATCCTGGCGACATGCAGACTCTCGTCTCCACGCGCATCCTCTCCGGGACCTCCCTCGAACCCCGTTTTCTGCGCCAACTGCGCGATCGCGGCTTCGTGGCGCTCGAACTCTACGCGACGCCGGACACCTTCGACCTGCGCTTGACGGCCAGGGCGCGTTCGTTCCGGCGGCAGCTCGAGGCGGCCGGGATGCGCGTGCCCTGGGTCTATCTGGGCGAGGCCTATCTCCCGCGGCTCGGCAGCATGCTGCGCTTCGAGGAGTTGACCGCCACCCTCGTGGCACTCCACGCCGAGGCGCTGGTCCTGCCGCGCGCAGCCTGGGACGCCGCAGGCCTGCCGACGGCGCTCGACTCCCTCCGCACCTACGTGCAGCGCGCGGGGGCGCGCCTGATCCTCGACGCGCACGCGCCGGAGGATCGCCCCGTGGTCGAGGCGCCGGACCTCGGCTTCTGTTGGGACGTGGCGCCTTGCGTGCACGGGCCGGAGATCGGTGAAGAAGCGCTCGCACGGCTACCCCGCTGGCGGCTGCAGGGCGTGCGGGTCGCCCACCTGCGCGACGGCCACCATCGCGACCCGCCGGGGGAGGAGGAGGCCAGCCTGCTCGAGGACCTCTGGCCCCGCCTCGCGCCGCGCACGCTCGTCTACGACGTGAAGGCGCCGGGAGGCCTGGCCGCGCTCGGCCACGCGCTCGACGAGATTCGCGCCTTCCACCTGGGCGAGCGCCGCCCCTCGGGAAGGAGGGGCGGCGGGATCTTCTGGGCTTCGATGGCGCCCGGCTGATCAGGCGCGGGGCCGGCGGTTCTTGCCCCCGCGGCGCGGACCGCGGCGGGCCGGCGCCGTCTTCGGCATGGGCGGGGCGAGGGCGCGGACCCGCTCGGCCTCGGCGGTGTTGCCCGCCTTCTCGAAGAAGTCCGCGGCCTTGTGGAACTCGAGCGCGGTCTCGAGACAGCGCGCCGCGAGTTCCCACTCCTCGAGTTCCTCGAGCACCTGGGCGGCCTGCTTGGGCTCGCGGTGGTCGTCCCAGATGCGCAGCGCTCCGGCGGTATCACCCGCCCGCGCCATCCAGGGCGCGAGTTCGAGCGGCGACCGCTCCTCGGTGGACATCGCCTCGAGCTCGGCCTTGGCCACGGCCTGCGCCTCCTCGATCTTCCCCGCCTGCCGCAGCCAGCGGAAGCGCTGCAGCGGGTTGTCGGTGCGCTCGGCGGCCTTCTCGAAGCGGCCGAAGCGCGCGTAGACCCGGGCCGCCTCGTTCTCCGGCGCGGCCGCGACCTCGGCCTCCACGAGGCGGTCGGCCTCGGCGGTCTCGCCGGAGCGGTCGAAGGCGCGGATGGCCTTGTGGGTCTTGCCGGCCTTCTCCCAGGCCCGGGCGGCGTCGCCGAACTGCTCGGCGCGCTCGTACAGGCGTGCCACGTCCTCCCAGCGCTCCTCCTGCACGAGGAGGTCCATCAAGAGATCGCCCTTGCCGGCGGCGAGCAGGGCCTGCTCGCGCTGCTCGGGCGGCAGCCCCTTGGCGAGCTCCACGACCTCGTCGGTCTTGCCGCTCTGCACGAGGATCTCGACCATCTTCCCGACGTCGCCGGCGAGCTGGTACATGCGCGCGGCCTCCTCGGGGCGGCCGTTCTCCTCGTAGAGGGCCGCGGCCTCGCGGTAGCGCTTCTCCCGCTCGTGCAGCGCGGCCACCTTGTCCCAGGCGCCGGTGTAGGCCAGGAGGAAGGGCGCCGGCTCCTCGCCCTGCGCCTGCTCCTTCATCGACTCGGCCCGGCGATCGTCGCCCAGCGCCCGCCAGGCCTCGGCCAGGGTGGCGAAGACCTTGCGGCGCAGCTTCTCGTTCTCCTCGTCCTCGACCGGCTGCTGGCGCATCACGCGCAGGAGCGCCGTGAACAGCTTGCCGCGCGTGCCTTCCGAAAGATCCTCGAGGGAGCGGCTCTTTCCGCCCTTGCGGGTGGCGAGAACGAAGTTCTCGAGAGGCTCGAGCTGGGCCTGGAAGTCGCCCTTGACGATCGGCTTGTCGATCGCGCGGGCGAAGTCGAGCGCCACGGCTTCGAAGCCCGTCGGACCGCGCTCCTCGCGGCGTCGTCCAAAGCCTCGGCCGTCGCGACGACCGCCACGGCCCCTCCCGTCGCGCGGTCCACGCTCGCCTTCGGACCGGCGCGCTTCCGTCTTTCTCTCTTCCATTCGTGCTCCAAGGACCTGGCCCGCAAATGGCCGGGTGTCGCACGGCGTCATTCGATCTTTGGCGCGCCATGTCAAGCCCCGTTGGCCCGACGGTGCACCCAAACCGAGCGCCGCCGTGCTATGTAGGCGCGCATGGAACGGCTCCTCGTCGCGCTCGGTGGAATCAACGCCCTGATCTCGGTGGCCTGCGGGGCGTATGCCGCGCACGGCTTGCGCGCCCGCGTCGGGCCGGAGATGGTCGCCAACTTCGACGCGGCGGCGCGCTACCAGATGTACCACGCGCACGGGGTGGGGCCCATCGGCCTGCTCGCCATGCACCGTCCGTCGGGCCTGCTGACGGCGGCCGGCTGGGTGCACCAGTTCGGCATCCTGATCTTCTCCGGCAGCCTCTACGCGCTCGTGCTCACGGGCGTGCGCGGCCTGGGTGCGATCACGCCGGTGGGAGGGGTGTCCTTCATGGTGGGCTGGCTGCTTCTGGCGATCGCGGCGCTGCGGAGCTGAGGGCCTTCCCGGCGGACAAGAGGGCGACGGCGCCGATCGCCACGCCGAGCCAGAGCGTGGCGAGCCGGCACAACAGCGCCGCCCCCAGCGCCTGTGCCTCGGTGATCCCGGGAACGAGCCGCAGCGCGCCCTCCTGCAGGGCGACGTCGGCCACCCCCAACCCGCCGGGCGAGGGTGCGCCGGCGATCGTGGAGAAGGAAAAGAGAAACACCGCCGTGGGGAAGTCGGCGGTCTGTACGCCGAATCCGCGCAGGATGAGATAGAGGCCCAGACACTCGCCGCCCCACGCCACCACCGAGAGCAGCGTCGACAACACGAGCGGACCGAAGGAGAGGCAGGTGCGGAAGGCGAGGTAGGTGGCCTCCAGGCGGGGCTGCAGCGCACCGAGGCGCGGAAGGCGACCGACGAGGCCGATCAGGCCGAGGCTGAGCCGGCGGGAGGAGAGCAGCGCGACGGCTCCGAGGAAACCGCCGGCGATGCCGAAGAGGGTGGTGGCGCCCTCGGCGAAGTAGGTGCCCACGCCCAACGTGGCGAGCGCGACCAGGGCGAGGGCGTCGGTGCCGCGCTCGGCCACGAGCGCGGGGATCGTGGTGGACAGCGGCGTGCCGGTCCGCGCGCGCACCAGGTAGGGCTTGAGCAGCTCGCCGGCCTTTCCCGGGGTGATGGTCATCGTCAGGCCGGCGAGGAAGATGCGCAGGCTGTCGCCGACGGGCATGCGCACGCCGAGCACGCGCAAGAAGTACTGCCACTTGGCGAAGCGCAGCGCATAGTTGCCGAGGGAGAGCGCGAGGATGGCGGGGACGAGCGCAAGGCGGAAGCGGCCGAGCTCCGCCGCCACCTGGTCGAAGCCGGCGCGGACGGAAAAGACGAGGTAGACCAGAGCGGCGATCGCCAGGCCCCAGAGGGACCACCTGCGAAAGCGCGCGGCAGCTTCCATGCGGGCTAGCCCCAGCGGTGGTAGGCGGGGTGACCGGGCTTGACGGCCACGAAGGTGCCGCGCGAGGTGGCGCAGACCTTGTCACCCGCGGTGAGGCTCGCCTCCACCACGGCGCGATCCTCGGACGACTCCACCACGCGCGCGCGCAGATGGACCGGCCCGTCGGTGGGAATGGGGCGGCGGAGCTGCACGCTGTACTCGGCGGTGACGGTGCAGGGCGGCGCGTCCGCCCCCGACTTGCGCATCAGGTGCCAGGCGGCGGTCCAGTTGGAATGGCAGTCGAGCAGCGTTCCGGTGATGCCCCCGCTCAGCATGCCGGGGAAGGCCTCGTGGTGCTTCTCCGGCTGCCAGACGGCCACCGTCTCCTCGCCCTCTTCGAAGCTGCGGATCCGCAGTCCCTTCTCGTTCGCCGGTCCGCAGCCGAAGCAGATGCTGCTGGGCGCGTAGCGTTCCTGCAGGCTCTTCGACATGGCGCTGGAGGATAGCAGCCCGCGCGCGGATCGCCACCGACCGGCGGTGCGCCCGTGTATCCACAGGCTCCTTTCTCCGCGTTGCGCTTGATCGTAGGGTAGCGTGCGAGCGATCGTAAGCACGTTTTTCACACCATCCACGGAGGTCGACGTCATGCGCAACGCCCTGCTCCTCGCACTCCTGGCCACACTCCCTCTCGCCGGTTGCAAGCGGCAGCAAGAGCAGGCGCCGCCGCCCGCCGAGCAGCAGCAGGCGGCCCAGCAGGAGAAGAAGGCCGAAGAGAAGCCGGCTCCCACGCCCCAGATGAATCCCGCCCTGCTCGAACCGGAGAAGCTCAACGAGCAGGCCCCCGAGGTCTTCAAGGTGACCTTCGAGACCACCAAGGGCAACTTCGTGGTGGAGGTGCACAGGGAGTGGGCGCCCCTCGGCGTGGACCGCTTCTACAACCTCGTGAAGAACGGCTTTTACGACAACGCCAAGTTCTTCCGGGTGGTCCCGAACTTCGTGGTGCAGTTCGGCATCCCCGCGGATCCGCGCGTGGCCGCCGCGTGGCGCACCCGGACCATCCAGGACGATCCGGTCAAGGAGTCGAACGTGAAGGGGACGATCACCTTCGCGACGGCGGGGCCGAACTCGCGCACGACGCAGGTCTTCATCAACTACGCCGACAACTCGCGGCTCGATCGCATGGGCTTCGCCCCCTTCGGCAAGGTGATCGAGGGCATGGAGGTGGTGGAGTCGATCAACGCCGAGTACGGCGAGCGTCCCAACCAGGGCATGATCCAGGCCCAGGGCAACGCCTACCTCGACCGCGAGTTCCCCAACCTCGACGGCATCAAGCGGGCCTACGTCTCCGAGTGAGCCCAGGCGCCTCGGCGCCGATTTCCCCGATCGCCCCTGCATCCGCGGGGGCGATCGCGTACATGGCGGTCGATGGCCCCTCGTCCGCGCGCCATCGGCCCGCAAGGGGCAGGGGGAGGTGGGAACGTCGCCCGACGACGCCGTCCCGCCCCGGATGGCATGCGCCGACGCGCGCGGACGGTTATAGAGAAGGTCCAGTCGATTTCAGGAGGAAGAGCCCATGCACCAGGACCCGATTCGGATGGAGTTCACGCCGAACCCCCGGACGCTCAAGTACGTGATCCACGAGCGCCCGCTCCTTCCCCGGGGCACGGCGAACTTCCCCGACGCGGCCTCCGCGGCGAATTCGCCTTTGCCGCTGCGGCTCTTCTCCGTGCCGGGGGTGGAGGCGGTGATGGTCGGGCCGACCTTCGTGACCATCACCCTCGAGGAAGGTGCGGACGCGGCGGCCGTGCACGACGGCGTGCACATGGCGCTGCACGCCCACCTCGACTCCGGCGAGCACCCGGTGGATCCGGCGGCCGTCGGCGCCTCCGCCTCGGCGGCGAACGACGATCCGGTCGCCCAGCGCATCCGCGAGATCATCGAGGAGGAGATCCGGCCCGCGGTGGCGATGGACGGTGGCGACATCACCTTCGAGAACTTCTCGGCCGGCATCGTCTACGTGAACATGATGGGCGCCTGCTCGGCCTGTCCCAGCTCGACCGCCACCCTGAAGATGGGCATCGAGGCCCGCCTCCGCGAGGAGATTCCGGAGGTCCTCGAGGTCGTCCAGGTCTGAGCGGCTCGCTTCGGCCGGGCCGCGTGCGCACCTTTTTGGGGAAGGTCCCAGGAGGTGTGATGGCACGAGGCGTCGGCGAACGACCCGAGCGAAGCCCCGCCGCGATCCTGCGGCGGGTCGAGTACCCCGCCACCCGCGAGGATCTGGTCCAGGCGGCCGCCGACGAGGAAGCGCCGCCGGAGACGATCAACTTCCTCCGCTCCCTTCCCGACCGCACCTACCAGAGCCAGGAAGAGGCGCTGCGCGACTTCGCGGAGGCCGAGGCCCGCTTCGGCGTCGTGGGGGTGAAGCTGCACCGCGGCGATCTCGGCAAGGAAACGACCGAGCCCGGGGAGGGCGAGGTCCACCACATCTGAGCGAAAGCGCCTCGACCCATCCCGCGATGCGCGTCGCGGCGAGGGCTTCGGCCGCGGCGCGCGCCTCCTTCCCGGCCCCCGTCCGTCGGGGTGGACCACTTCCTTGCGCGCTCGGCGCGAATCTCGGGTAGAAGGCCTGCGTTCTACGTGACGACGCAGGCACCATGAGCAAGCCGATCATCGAGAGCGAGGCGCGGAGGCGGCGGACCTTCGCCATCATCTCCCACCCGGACGCCGGCAAGACCACGACCACGGAAAAGCTCCTCCTCTACGGCGGCGCCATCCACCTGGCCGGGAGCGTGAAGGCGCGCCGCGCGACCCGCCATGCGACCTCGGACTGGATGGCGATCGAGAAGGAGCGCGGCATCTCGGTGACCTCCACCGTGCTGGCCTTCGACTACGAGGGATTGCGCATCAACCTCCTCGATACGCCCGGCCACCAGGACTTCGGCGAGGACACCTACCGCACGCTCGTGGCGGCCGACGCCGCCATCATGCTGCTGGACAACGCCAAGGGCGTGGAGCCGCAGACGAAGAAACTCTTCCACGTCTGCCGGCTGCGGAAGATCCCGATCGTGACGCTCGTCAACAAGTGCGACCGCGAAGGCAAGGATCCGCTCGAGCTGCTCTCGGAGGTGGAGGAGGTGCTCGGGATCGAGACGGTCGCCCTCGACTGGCCGATCGGATCGGGCAGCGACTTCGTCGGCGTCTACGATCGCCTGGACGCGAAGGTGCACCTCTTCGAGGGCGGCGACCACGGGCAGCGGATCGTGGAGGAGACGGTGCTCGATCTCGACGATCCCCGCGTGCGCGCGCACCTCGGCGATGCCCGCTTCGCCAAGCTGATGGAGGATCTCGAGCTCTTGGAGGGCGCCGGCGCGGCCTTCGACAAGGATCGCTTCCTCGCGGGTGAGCAGACGCCGGTCTTCTTCGCCTCCGCCGCCACGAACTTCGGCATCGGACCCTTCTTGCGCCGCTTCGTCGCCTTGGCGCCGCCCCCCGCCCCGCGCGATACGCAGGATGGGGAGATTCGGCGGCCGGAGGAAGAGGCGTTCTCGGCCTTCGTCTTCAAGATCCAGGCGAACATGGATCCGGCCCACCGCGACCGGCTGTGCTTTCTGCGCGTCTGCTCGGGACGCTTCGAGAAGGGGATGACGGTGCGCCACCTGCGCCTCGACAAGGAGATCAAGCTCTCCATGGCGCATCTGGCCAGCCCAAAGGGACGCGCGGAGGTGGACGAAGCCTACGCCGGCGACATCATCGGCGTGGTCGACACCCGCCACCAGCTCCGCATCGGCGACACGCTCGCCTCCGACGCCGGCCGCCCCTTCGTCGGCGTACCGCGCTTCTCACCCGAGATTTTCGCCACCCTGCGCCTGCGCGATCCCATGCGCCGCAAGCAGCTCATGACGGGCCTCTCCCAGCTCGCCGAGGAAGGCGCGGTGCAGATCTTCTTCCGCAAGGGACAGGGCGCCCTCGATCCCATCGTCGCCGTGGTGGGCGTGCTGCAGCTCGACGTCCTCGAACACCGGCTGCGTCACGAATACGGCGTGGAGGTGAAGCTCGAACGCCTCGGCCTCTCCCAGGCCCGCTGGATCGGCAACGAGGATCCCGAGAAGGCCGCGCGCAAGGTCGTCGGCCTCCACGTCGAGGACACCGAGGGCCACCCCGTCGTCCTCTTCCGCAACGACTGGGAGCTCGGCCACGCGGAGCGCGAGAACCCCGACGTGATCTTCCTCACCACCTCCCCTCTCGACGTCGCCGGCTCCGTCCAGGCGGTGCGCTGAGCCGGCGCCCGTCGGCGTGCGATCGATGCTGCAGATCTGCGCGCGCTTGCGGGGTCGTCTCCTGGTTCGCTTCGTCCTCACCCGCTACGACGCCCACCCCTTCCGTCCCCGCGACCTCGAGAAGATCCTCGACGTTCTGCCCACGCTGGAGGTGAGTCTGGCGGCGGGCCTGTCGCCGACGCCCAAGGTGGAGCCGCCCGACCTCACGCCGCGGGAGTGGGAGGTGGCGCACCTCGCGACGAAGGGTCTGACGACGCCCGAGATCGCCGCCGTCCTCGGAACCTCGCGCCATACGGTGCGCAACCAGCTCGCCCGCATCTACCAGAAGCTCGAGGTGGGAAGCCGCGCGGAACTCGCGGCGTTCGTCACCGCGGTCGAGGCCTCCCCTGCGCTGGTCCAAAGATGAAGGGGGACCATGGTACGGCTGTACCATCGCCCTGGGGAAACGAGAAGGCCGGCGTCCCGGGTGGGAGCCGGCCTTCGTCGTACCGATCGGCGCCGTGGATCACTCGGCGGCGACTTCCTTCGCCTCGGCCTTCTCGGCGGCCGCGGGAGCGGTGCCGTTGACCTGCGGCGGGAAGCCGGCCCGCGTGTGCTCCACCACGCCGCCCCGGTCCGGATCGAGGACGTCGCGGGTCTCCCGATCCCACAGGGTGGGGATCGCGAAGATCACGAGGAAGAAGAGCCCGGCGAAGAAGGCCACGGCGTTCATGCCGCCGTCCTGCTTCAGGTTCATGAAGTACATGATGACGAGCGACGCCTTGATGGTGGCGACCAGCATGGCGATCGGCACCGTCCAGACGCCGAAGTCGAACTGCGCGATCCACACCGTGATGAAGGTGAGAAGGCCCAGCGAGGCCAGGACGCCTACGTACACCTTCGCCGGCAGGGGATCGTGATCGAGCTCGTGCGGATTGTCGTTGTGGTGATGCTGTGCCATCGCGTCAGCCCGCCAGGTAGAAGAGGGGTAACAGATAGATCCAGATCAAGTCCACGAAGTGCCAGTACAGGCCCACGATCTCGATCGGGGTGTAATAGCCCCGATAGAGCACGCCCTTGTGGCCCAGGTAGATGAGCCAGCTGATCAGGCCCATGCCGATGACCACGTGGAGGCCGTGCAGGCCGGTCATCACGAAGTACAGGCCGTAGAAGAGGTGCGGCTTCGGGACGTGGGCGAGGCCGTCGTAGGTGTAGAAGGCCGCGGGCAGCGTGCCCTTCGCGAACTTCGGCGGCCACTCGAAGCCCAGCTTGATGACCATGAAGGCCGCGGCCAGAAGCAGCGTGGCGTACAGGTAACCCAGCATCGCCTTGCGCTGGTTGAGCATGGCCGAGCGGATGGCCATCACCACCGTGAACGAGCTCACGATGAGCACGCCGGTGTTGAGCGTCCCGAGGGGGATCGAGAGCGTCTTGTGCGCCTCCGAGAAGGTCTCGGGATACAGGCTCCTGAAGTAGGTGTAGGCCACGAAGAGCCCACCGAACATCAGGAGTTCGGTGCAAAGGAAGATCCAGAAGCCGAGCTTGGCGCCGGAGAGCTCCAGCTCGACGTGGGGCCAGTGGTGACCGACGCGATGGCGGATCACCTTGTCCGGGGAAACTGCAACCTGCTGGCTCATGCGACCCTCCCGGTGAGCGCCGGGCTGTTCTCGTGATCGTAGGGATCGGTCGTGACCGTGGGGGTGTCCACGAAGTTGTGGGCGATCGGCGGCGACTGCGTGGTCCACTCGAGCGTGGTGCCGCCCCACGGGTTCTTCGAGGCGATCGGCCCGTTCCTCAGCGACTGGATGAAGCAGTAGAGGGCGATGAGGAAGCCGATGCCCAGGATCCACGACCCGACGGACGAGAAGCCGTGCAAGCCGGCGAAGTTCTGGTCGAAGTCGTAGTAGCGGCGCGGCATCCCCTTGAAGCCCAGGAGGAACTGCGTGAAGAAGGTGATGTTGAAGCCGAGGAAGAGCGTCAGCGCGGCGAAGGTCCCGATCTTCTCGTTGTACATGCGACCGGTGATCTTCGGCCACCAGTAGTGCAGGCCACCGACGAAGGCGAAGACGACGCCGCCCATCATCACGTAGTGGAAGTGCGCCACCACGTAGTAGGTGTCGTGCAGCGCGACGTTCGTGCCGAGCGCGCCGAGGGGCAGGCCGGTCAGACCACCGATGGTGAACTGCACCAGGAAGATGAGGGCGTAGACCATCGGCGTCCGGAGCTGGATGTCACCCTTGTAGAGGGTGGCAGTCCAGTTGAAGATCTTCACCGCGGTGGGGATGGCCACGAAGAAGGTGAGGAAGCTGAACACCATCCCGGCGAACTCGGACTGGCCCGAGACGAACATGTGGTGGCCCCACACGAAGAAGCCGATGACGGCGATGGCCACCGAGGAGAGGGCCACGAACTTGTAGCCGAAGACCTCCCGCCGGGAGAAGGTGGCGATGATCTCCGAGATCACGCCGAAGGCCGGCACGATCATGATGTAGACGGCGGGGTGCGAGTAGAACCAGAAGAAGTGCTGGAAGAGCACCGGATCGCCGCCGAGCGCCGGGTCGAAGACACCCACGCCCAAGAGCCGCTCCGCGATGAGGAGCAAAAGCGTGATCGCCAGCACGGGGGTGGAGAGGAGCTGGATGACGCTGGTCGAGTAGAGCGCCCAAAGGAAGAGCGGCATGCGGAACCAGGTCATCCCCGGCGGCCGGAGCTTGTGGATGGTGACGATGAAGTTCACGCCCGTGAGGATGGACGAAAAGCCCAACACGAAGGCGGCGAAGACCGTTCCGACCACGGCGGTGTTCGTGGTCAGCGAGTAGGGCGTGTAGAAGGTCCAGCCCGTATCCACGGCGCCCACGACCATGGCGGCGATCGCGATGATCGCGCCGATGGCGTAGATGTAGAAGCTCATGAGGTTCAGCTTGGGGAAGGCGACGTCCTTCGCTCCGAGCTGGAGCGGCAAAAAGAAGTTCCCCAGCGCCGCGGGAATGGCGGGGATGATGAAGAGGAAGACCATCACCACGCCGTGCAGCGTGAAGAGCTGGTTGTAGGTCTTCTGGTCGAAGAACTGCCCGCCGGGCAAGAAGAGCTCGAGCCGGACGAGCAGCGCGAACAGGCCGCCGACCAGGAAGAAGGTCAGCGCGCTGACCAGATACATCAGGCCGATGCGCTTGTGGTCGACAGTGAGCGCCCAGGACTTGAAGCCCTTGCTGGCGTTCAGATAGTGCTCCTTCGGAAACTCGGGAGCCTCGGTAGCAATGTGGGGTGCGGTACTCATCTCGCTTTCCTAACTCGCCGTGGCCCGGATCACTTCAGCGTCTTGATGTACTCGATGAGGGCGTTCACCTGCCGATCCTTGAGCTGCCCCTTGTAGCTCGGCATCACCGGCTGAAAGCCCTTCACGACCTTGGCGCCCGGCTCGAGGATGGACTCGCGCAGGTAGTCCTCGTCCACGATCACCTTGCGCCCATCCGCCAGCTCCACCTCGTGGCCGAAGATGCCCTTGAGCGTCGGACCGATCTTGTCCGAACCGTCGGTGGAGTGACAGGTGTGGCAGACCCGCTGCGTGAAGAGCTGTTCACCCAGCTCCGCAAGCGGCGTGGTGGTGTCCTCCTTGGTGTTCTCCTCGACCCAGGCGTCGAACTCCTCCTGGCTGACGACCTTCACCCAGCCCGTCATGTTCCAGTGGGAGTCACCGCAGTACTCCGCGCAGTAGATGCGGTAGTCGCCCGGCTCGGTGGCCTCGAACCAGAGGGTCGTGGTGCGGCCCGGGAGCACGTCCATCTTGTTGCGGAAGGCGGGGACCCAGAACGAGTGGATCACGTCCGTGGAGCTCATGATGAGCTTGACGGGCCGGTTGACGGGCACGGTGAGGTTCTGGGCGGTCTGGATCCCGTAGTCGGGGTACTCGAAGGCCCAGGACCACTTCTGGCCCGTGACGTGGATCTCCATCGCGTCGCGGGGCGCCCGCGACAGGGTCATGAAGCTCTTGAAGCCCCAGGCGAAGATGGCGACCACGAGGATCGTCGGGATGACGGTCCAGGTCACCTCGAGCGCCGTGTTGTGCGGCGCGGGCGCCTTGTGCTTCTCCCGGGAGTACTTCCAAGTGAAGTAGAGGATGGCGCCGGTGATCAGCACCCAAAAGAAGATGCTGAGGTAGTTGATGAAGTTCATCAGCGCATCCACGTCGCCTGCGTACGTCGATGCCCTGGGTGGATACAGAAAGTCGTTCATACCTTTCAGTCCTTCTGGATCCGGCTGGACCGGCGCCACATCACCGCGAGGAAGCCGAAGACGCCGAGGACGATGATGGCGCCCCCGATGGCCCTGGCCTTCGCGGCGATCCGGTAGGCCTGAGAATCACCGTCGTAGTGAAAACAGAACAACAGAATCCGATCGAGCGTGGTCCCGACTTTGCCCTCTCCCGCCTCGGTCACCGCCAGCCTGAGCTCGAAGGGCTTGTACTCGATGCCGTACAGGTACCGCGTGATCTTCCCCTCCTCCGAGGCGAAGAAGATCACGGCGGGATGGGCCCACTGCTTGGACGCCTCGTCCCAGCGGTAGCGGAACCCGAGCGCATCCGCGAGGCGGGCGATCTCGCCCTCCTCGGCCGTGTGGAAGTACCACCCGGCCTCCGCGCCCTCGCGCCCCAGCTCCTCGAGCATGGTCTTCCGCTTCGCGGCGGCCAGCTCGGTGTCCTCCTTGGGATCGATCGACACCGTGACGATGTCGAACTCGCGGCCGGGGAGGTAGTTGAGCTCCTTCATCCCCTTGGTGATCCCGTTGAGGACGAGGCCGCAGAGCATGGGGCACTCGTAGTACACGAGGTTGATGAGGACGGGGCGGCCCTTCCCGAAGTAGTCGCCGAGGGTGACGGTCTTGCCTTCGTGATCGGTCAAGCGAACGTCGAGCGGCAGCTTCTCCCCGAGGCGCTCGTCCACGCCGACCTCGCGGAGCTGGCGAGGCGTCTCGTTGGACGATCCGCCGAGCGGCGCGAGGCCGTACTGGCCGAACGCCTGCGCGGGAAGGAGCAGAGCCAGGGCGATCGCCCATTTCGCTCTGCGCGCTGGACCGAAAACCGTCACGGCGTCGTCGACTCCCCGGCCGCTTCGGCCAACGGCTGGATGCGCTGCGGCAGGCCGGCCCGCTCGCGGGCCTGCGCCTCCCGCACGAAGGTTCCGATCGCCTCCTCGATGGGTAGGTGGACCGCCTCGTCGGTGATCGCGGCGCCCCGAAGCTCCTGCAGCTCCTTGGCGCGGAGCTCCTGCAGCGCGACGTTGGGCCGCGAGAGCACCACCTCGTAGGTCAGCTCCTCGGCCGCCCGCTTGAAGTACACCCAGAGGGAATAGGAGGCGATCGCCAGCACGATGGCGATCAGGCCGATGAGCACGGCGACCGCGTTGTGACGCGTGTCGTCCGGGTGGGCCAGGACGGTCCCGTGATGCTCGTCGTGCGCGTGCGTCGTCTCAGACATTCTCGTGCTCCAAGGAGCGGCGAAGGTTCGGATCGCCGATGGGAATGAGCGGGGCCTTGCCCAGCCGCCAGGCGATCGTCCCCACGAAGAGTCCACCGATGCCCACCATGGCCGCGAGCGTGGTCCACGGCATCGCCGGCCCCACGTGCAGGCTGGGCATCACGATCCAGTACATCTCGATGGCCCGGCCGAGGATGACGATCATCGCCGCGGCGACGAGCGTGCCCACGCGCCGCTTCGGCTCACGGGCCAGGAGGATGAGGAAGGGCAGGACGAAGGTGGCGAAGATCATCGCCAGCGCCGGCCCGCTCCAGCCGTGCTCCCACCGCTCCCTGTACCAGAAGGTCTCCTCCGGGATGTTCGCGTACCAGATCAGGAAGTACTGGCAGAAGGCGATGTAGGCGTAGAAGACCGTGAAGGCGAAGAGGAACTTGCCCAGGTCGTGCAGATGCTCGACCGTCACGATCCCCTGCAGCTTGCCCGCCTTCTTCAGGGCGATGGTCACCAGGATGAGCAAGGCCAGGCCCGCCTGGAACGCGCCCGCGAAGTAGTAGACGCCGAACATGGTCGAGAACCAGTGCGGCGCGAGCGACATCAGCCAGTCGAAGGCCGCGAAGGTGACCGAGAGCGCGAAGAGCAGAAGGCCCGGCGCGGTGAGCTTGCGCATCTTCGCGTAGAGGGCCAGCCCGTCGCCCTTGTCCTGCTGGATGGAGAGCTTGCCGAGCAGGACGGAGAAGGTGACCCACACCACGAAGTAGACGAAGGCGCGGATGAGGAAGAAGGGCGTGTTCAGGTAACCCGCCTTCTCGTGGATGAGGTGGTCGGTCTCGGCCACCTCCGGCCGCATCCACTCGAAGAGGTGCTCGCGGCCCATGAGGATGGGGACGAAGAGGATGACGAAGAGCGGAAGGCTCGTCGCCACGGCCTCGGCGATGCGCCGCAGCACCACGCCCCAGCGCGCGCCCGTGATGTGGTGCACCATCACGAAGAAGAAGGCGCCCAGGGCCATGCCCAGAAAGAGCATGAAGGCGGCGTGGTAGGAGCCGAAGGCCGAGGCGGGCTCGCCGCGGGTGCCGACCAGCGTGGCCACGACGCCCAGCAGTCCGACGCCCCACGCGGCCATGGCCACGCGCTGGGTGGAGGCGGGCGCCAGCTGCACCTGGCTCGCAGGCAGGTGATCGCGTTCGACGGCGTCGACCACCTCTTCGAGCGCTCTGGCGGGATTCAAGGTGCTCATCTCACTGCTCCCTCTGCTGCACGGTGTCCTGCGCGTGGGCGAAGCGGCTGCGCTGCAGCGCCTGGACGTAGGCGACGATGGCCCAGCGGTCGGACTCGGGGATCTGCTTGGCGTAGCCCGGCATGGTCCTCACGCCGTTGGAGACGATCTGGAAGAGCTCGCCGGGCACCATCTGGCGAATGCGCTCCTGGTGGAAGGACGGGGGCGGCACCCATCCGCGGGTGGGGACGATGCCCCGGCCCTCGCCCATGCGGTCGTGGCAGACGGCGCAGAAGATGTCGAAGCGCTCCCGTCCGCGCTCCACCAGGGCGGTGGTCACCTCCACGGGGTACTGCGTCACCGGCTTGCCCTCGGCATCGACGCCGCGGAAGAAGGCGGAGTCGAGCTTGAGGCCGTTGCGCGCAACCGTTCCCTCGGGCGGCAGACGCTGCGCCATCCCATCGGGCCAGAAGGTCGAGCCGGCCTGCGCCTTGCTCTTCGGCTGGTAGGTCATGTTGGTGACCGGCACGACGTGGTGCTCGACGATCTTGGAGATCGGGATGACGGGCGGATCCTCGCTGGTGCCGCCGCGGCAGCCGGCGAGCAGGAGTACGGCAAGAAGCAACGAAGACATGCGCCGCATCACGGGGCCTCCAGGATGGCGATGCGCTTGCCACCCGCCTTCTCGAGGAGTTCGCGGGTGCGGTTTTCGTCGAAGAGCGGATCGCGCGACTCCACGGAGATGTAGAACTTGTCGTCCGTCATCCGCGCGGTGTGGCGCGAGTTGAGCATCGGGTGGTTCCAGCGCGGCAGGCCGTTGAGGAAGAGCATTCCGAAGACCGCGCCGAAGGCCGACAGGAGGATGGTCAGCGCGAAGGTCACCGGCACGAAGGCCTGGAAGCTCAGGTAGGGCTTGCCGCCGATGATCATCGGGTAGGCGACGGTGCTCGACCACGCCTGGAGAGCGAAACCGCCGATGGCACCCACCGCCCCGTGCCCGAAGACGATCCAGCCGAGCTTCGACTTGGGGATCTTCATGGCCTTGTCCAGTCCGTGCACCGGGAAGGGCGTGTGCGCGTCGAACCGCTTGTAGCCCTCGGCCGTGAGGAGTTCGGCCGCGTGGACGATGTCCGCCGGCGTGTCGAATTCCGCGACGAGAAGTCTTTCCTTCGCCATCTCAGCCAACCTCCGCGGTCCGAAGCGGCGCCTTCTCCTCGACTCCCTCCGCGTGGTGGTGCGGATCGGCCTCCGGCATCACGCCCTTCACCTCGGAGATCGCGATCACCGGGAGGAAGCGGATGAAGAGGACGAAGAGGGTGAAGAAGAGGCCGAACGAGCCGATGAACAGGCCCATGTCCCAGATGGTGGGCATGAAGTAGCCCCAGGCGCCCGGCAGGTAGTCGCGGTGGAGCGACGTGACGATGATCACGAAGCGCTCGAACCACATGCCGATGTTCACCATGATGGAGAGGACGAACATCACGGGGATGGACCGCCGGAACCGCTTGAACCAGAAGAACTGGGGCGAGATCACGTTGCAGGTGATCATCGTCCAGTAGGCCCAGGCGTACGGTCCGAACGCACGGTTGATGAAGGCGTAGCGCTCGTAGAGCGAGCCGGAGTACCACGCTATGAAGAACTCCATCGCGTAGGCGTAACCGACCATGGTGCCGGTCACGAGAATGATGATGTTCATCTTCTCGAGGTGACCGAGCGTCACCAGGTCCTTCATCCCGAAGACCTGGCGGGTGATCACCATGAGCGACACCACCATCGCGAAGCCCGAGAAGATGGCGCCCGCGACGAAGTAGGGCGGGAAGATGGTGGTGTGCCAGCCCGGGATCACCGAGGTCGCGAAGTCGAAGGACACGATGGTGTGCACCGAGAGGACCAGCGGCGTCGAGATGCCCGCCAGGATCAGGTAGGCCTTCTCGTAGTTGATCCAGTGGCGCATCGAGCCCCGCCAGCCGAGGCTGAGCAGGCCGAGGACCATCGCCCGCACCTTGGTCTTGGCCCGGTCGCGCAGCGTGGCCAGGTCGGGGATGAGGCCGACGAACCAGAAGAGCAGCGAGACCGTGAAGTAAGTGCCGACCGCGAAGACGTCCCAGAGCAGGGGGCTGCGGAAGTTCGGCCACATGCCCATCTGGTTGGGCAGCGGGAACATGTAGTAGGCCATCCAGATGCGGCCGACGTGCAGGCCCGGGAACATGAGGGCGCAGATGACCGCGAAGATGGTCATCGCCTCGGCGGCGCGGTTGATGGAGGTCCTCCACTTCTGGCGGAAGAGGAAGAGGATGGCCGAGATCAGCGTACCCGCGTGACCGATACCGACCCAGAACACGAAGTTGGTGATGTCCCAGGCCCAGCCGACGGGCTGCGCGAGACCCCAGACGCCGGTACCCTCCCACAGCAGCCAGAGCACCGAGACGCCGAAGACGCCCAGCAAGGTGAGGGCGAAGGCGAAGGCGATGTACCAATTCCTCGGCGTCTTCTGCTCCGTCACCTCGGCGACGACGTTGGTGACGTCGGAGAAGCGGAGCCCACCCGTGACGAGCTTCTCGTCGGGCGGCGTGGGCGGAATGGGAATCTTGGTTGCGATGCTGGGCGCACTCACGAGACCAGCTCCGGGTTCGGGTTGCGGATGCGGGCCAGATACGAGGTCCGAGGCTTAGTGTTCAACTCGCCCAGGAGCTCGTAGTTACGAGCTTCCTTCTTGCGCTTGCTCACGCGGCTGTTCGGATCCGTGATGTCTCCAAATACGATGGCCTCGGTCGGGCAGGCCTGCGCGCAGGCCGGGGTGATGACGCCGTCGGGCACGCGCTCCTGGCCCGCGACCTTGGCGTCGCGCCGGGCGGCGTTGATGCGCTGCACGCAGTAGGTGCACTTCTCCATGACGCCGCGGGTGCGCACGGTCACGTCCGGGTTGAAGGCGAGCTTGCGCACCTCGGTCATGCCCGACTTCTGGTGGAAGTCGAGGAAGTTGAAGCGACGCACCTTGTACGGGCAGTTGTTCGCGCAGTACCGCGTACCGATGCAGCGGTTGTAGACCATGTCGTTGAGGCCGCCCTGCTGCGAGTGGACCGTCGCCGCCACGGGGCAGACGTTCTCGCAGGGGGCGTGCTCGCAGTGCTGGCAGCTGACCGGCTGGTGCACGACCTCGGGATCGCCGAGGTCGGTGGGATCCGCGGGGTTGGTGCTCGCGTAGTAGCGGTCGATGCGGATCCAGTGCATCGCCCGGCCGCGGCGCACCTCCTCGGGGCCGACGACGGGGATGTTGTTCTCCGCCTGGCAAGCGACCATGCACCCGTTGCAGCCGATGCAACGGTTGAGGTCGATCGCCATGCCCCACTGCTGGCCGACCTGCTCGTGCTCCTTCCACAGCGGGATGAGCGGCGGGTGCTCGACCATCTTCTTGGCGAAGTCGGGCTCGCGCTGGTAGCGCTCCAGATTCGCCTCGCGGACGATCGGCCGCCCCTCCATCGAGCCGTGCGTCTGCGTGGTGGCCATCAGCAGCGTGCCCGACATCGGGGTGAGGTTCGCGCCGGCGGCCGCCCACAGGTTCTTCGTCGTGCGCAGCGCATAGGCGTTGGTGCCGCGGCGCTCGCCGACGCGGCCGGCCCGCCAGCGGCCGTAGCCGAGGGCGAGGACGATCACGTCGTCGGCCAGGCCGGGCTGGATCCAGGCGCCGGCCTCGACGGAGCGGCCCTCCACCTCCACGCGCACGCGCTGCGTGTTGGTCAGGCCGAGACGCTTGGCCGTGGCGGGGCTGACCAGCGCGCCGTTGGTCCAGGTGAGCTTCGTGAGCGGCTCGGGGACCTCCTGCAGCCACGCATTGTTGGCGAAGCGGCCGTCGTACACCTTGGCGTCGGGGGCGAAGACCAGGGTCATGCCCTGCGGCTGCGGCCGATCGAGCCGGGCCGCCGCGCGCACGATGCCGGAGGCGTTCAGCTCGACGGCGACGAAGCGCGCCGAGCCCTCCAGCAGGCCGTCGTGCAGAACGCGCTGCCAGGTCTCCTCGCCGCCGCGGGTGGCGAAGAAGCCCTCACGCACGATGTCGTAGCCGGAGCGCGGCCGACCGGCGATGTGCGAAAGGACCTCGATCTTGCTGCGTCCGTGCCAGATGGGCCGGATGAGGGGCTGCACCACCGAGTAGGTGCCGTCCACCGCCACCGCGTCGCCCCACTCCTCGAGGAAGTGGGTCTCCGGGATGACCCACTGCACGCGGGCGGAGGTCTCGTTGGGCGCCCAGGTGAGGTGGAAGCTGTGTTTGGCCTTGACGATGGCGTCGTCGAAGCCGAGGTCGACCGGCGCGTCGTAGACCGGGTTTCCACCCAGAACGATCACCGTGTCCACCTTGCCCTGGCCGAGCAGATCGATCGCCTTGCGCAGACCGGCGTCCGGCGCACCCTCCATCGGGTGGAAAGCGGGCGCGTAGCGCACGGTGCGGTCGGTGTTGCCGAGCGCGTGGTTGAGCGCGAAGGCGATGGCCTGCACCTCGGCGGGCTGGTTGCGGCCGGCGACGATGATGCTGCGGCCGCGGTGGGCGGCGAGCTCCTTGGCGAGCGCCGCCGTCACCTTGGCGTCGAACTGTCCCTCGCGCGCGATGCCGGCGGGGACGGCCACGCCCTCCTTCTGCAGCGCCCACGCCAGGTGGCGCAGGAAAGCGCCGGCCTGGCCCGCGCCGATGCGGACGCGGTGGTCGGCCGCGCCGCCGGTCACGGTGAAGGTGGCCTCGAAGGCATAGAGGCGGTTCATGCCGCGAGGCGCATCGGGATCCCGCCGCATGGCCCACTCGCGGGCGTGGCGCAGCGCGTTCGGGCCGGAGCCGAGGAAGTCGGCCTCGACCGTCACGATCGTGTCCGCCTCCGCCACCGCGTAGACCGGCTCGAGCGCCTGGCCGAAGGCGATGCGCGTGGCCTCGGTCACGTGGTTGTGCGCGACCGGATCCCAGGAGACGATCGTCGCCTTCGGGAACTGCCGGCGCACCTTCTCGAGCTGGGCGTGGAAGGCCGGCGAACGCGAGGGCTCGTGGATGATGAGCAGGCCCTCGCCGCCCTTCGGATGCAGCGCCTCGAGGCGCTCGTTCAGCGCCGCGTCGAGGCTGGGGAAATCGCTCTCCTGGCCGTTGTGCAGGACGCGAACCGCGCGGTCGGGATCGTAGAGGGAGAGGATCGCGCCCTGGTGGATGGCCGACGTGCCGCCCGCCGAGCCGGGATGCAGCGGGTTGCCCTCGATCTTGGTGGGACGGCCCTCGTGCGCCTCGACCACCAGCCCCACGACGTCGTCGCCGAGGACCATGGTGGTGGCGTAGAACTGCGGCAGCCCGGGAACGAGATCCTCCGGGCGCTTGGCGTAGGGGACGATCTTCTCCTCGGGCCGGCGCACGCAGCCGGTGCCGAGGCCGGCCAGCGCGAAGGAGGCGCCCATCAGGCCGAGGAAGGAACGCCGGGTGACCGGATCGGTGAGCTCGGAGGCGCCCTCCGGGAACTCCCGGTGGAGCATCTCCTGGAACTCCTCCGTGGCGGCCACCTCCTCGACGCTACGCCAGTAGGTCTTGCCGTCTTCCTGGATCGGAAGGAGATCGCTGTTCTTCTTCTGCTCGTTCATCGGTGACACCCGGCGCAGTCGGTGGGGGGATTGACGTGGTACGCCTCGACGAGCTCGCGCCCGAGGGCTTCGCGATCCCCCTCCGGCACCCACTCCATGTTCGTGACCTGATCCTTCGGCCGCAGCGCGGGGGCGGGATTGCGGTGGCAGTCGACGCACCACTCCATGCTGAGCGGCTGGACCACCCGCACCACCTCCATCTGGTCCACGCGCCCGTGGCATTCCACGCAGCCCACGCCCTTGGCCACGTGCTGCGCGTGGCTGAAATAGGCGTAGTCGGCGACGCGGTGGACGCGCACCCACTCGATGGGCTTGCCGGTCCGGACGGCCTCGCGCACCGGCTCGAGGAGCGGCGAGTCGTGCCGAACGACGGTGTGGCAGTTCATGCACGTCTCGGCGGTGGGAATGGTCGCGTGCGGCCCCTTCTCCACGGCCGTGTGGCAGTACCGGCAGTCGAGCCCGAGGTCACCCACGTGCAGCTTGTGGCTGTACGGGACGGGCTGCCGGGGGGCGTAGCCGACCTCCGTGTGCTTGGGCGAGAACCAGAACCAGATCACGAAGACCACCCCTGCCAGGCCCAGCACGGTGGCGGGCGGAATCAGCCGCGGGATCTGGTTCGTCCACTTCGGAAAGACGAAGGGCGCCTCGTTCAGGCCGTCCGGCCGCTTGTCAGGTGCATCCACTGATCGCCTACCTGTTCGTAGTCCGATCGGCACACGTCACCGCGTGGCCGTGCGCCGAAAAGCCAATGGTTCCCTTTCGGAGACCCCGGCTCATAAAGCCGATCCGGCTCCATTTCGCAAGCGTCTCCGATTCGGGAGGCAGCAGGCCCAGGCAACGTTCGTGCCGTGCGCCCTCTCGGCCTCCCGACGACGTCCTCGCGTCGACTTCGACCCACTGCGGCCATTTGCCGCGGTGTCTTGCCGCAGGGGGCGGCGGGATTGCACGTCGGACACGGGCGATGGCTTCCCGCTGCTTCGGGACACCAAAGAACGCTGGCGTACATGCCGCGATCCACGTACACGTTCCCTGCGATCGCATTCGAGTGGGTGGCGGGCTATCTAGCCCATGGATTGATCGAAAAGGAAGCATTTTTTCGTGCGCGCGCGGACGGTGTTGATCGCATTGGGCGCGCTCCTGATCGTCTCCGGAGCGGTGGTCTGGATGGCGCGGGTGGGCGCGAAGAACCTCGTGGGCTCGGGCCAGGTGCAGGCGGAGAAATCCGCGGTCGCCACGCTGCGCGCCCTGCACTGGGCGCAGGGCATCTTCCGCCAGAGGGCCTATCTGGACGCGGACGGCAACGGTGAGGGCGAGTTCGGCACCCTGCGGCAACTCGCTGCGGCCGATCCCCTCCCCTCCGGATCCACCATCCCCGCCCCGCTCACGCCGGGCGGCCCCGCGCAACTCGACGGTGAGCTCCTGGTCACGGGCGGCTATTGCTTCCGCATCGATCTACCCGAGGGAACCCACGCGCGCGAGCGGCGCTTCGTCGCCTGGGCCTGGCCGATGCTCGAAGGGATCGGCACGCGCCGGTATTGCCTCGATCAAGACGAGCAGATCTGGGAGGCGCCCGCCGGGCCGCACGTCGGTTGCCAGGCCGGTCCGCCGCCTTCGACCTGCCCGCCCGACGCCGGCTTCGTCCGCTGGCGCGGCAAGACCAACCTCCGCCCGGTCGGCGCGAAGCCGTGAGCCTTCCCCTTCCCATCGATCCGGTGCTTCCCGCGCTGGTGGAGGCGCTTCGGCGCGACGGCGCGGCGGTCTTGCACGCACCGCCCGGCGCGGGAAAGACGACGCGCGTTCCCCCGGCCCTCCTTCGGGCCGGGTTCGCCGAGACGGGGGAGATCCTCGTGGTGCAGCCGCGCCGCCTTCCCACGCGGCTCGGCGCGGAGCGGGTGGCGGCCGAGCTGGGCGAGAAGGTCGGCGAGACGGTGGGCTACCAGATGCGCTTCGAGACGGTGGCCGGGCCGCGCACGCGCATCCGCTTCCTCACCGAGGGGACGCTGACGCGCCGGCTGCTCGCGGATCCGGCGCTGGCGGGTGTGGCGGTGGTGATCTTCGACGAGGTGCACGAGCGCAACCTCGCCACCGATCTGGGGCTCGCCTTGGTCGAAAGGCTGCGCGCGGGGCCGCGTCCCGATCTGAAGGTGCTGGCGATGTCCGCCACGCTCGAGGCGGAGAAGTTCGCCCGATACCTCGGCGTCGAACGCGCCATCGAGAGCGAGGGCCGCCCGTTCGACGTGGACGTCCGCCACCTCGAGCGCCCGGACGATCGACCGCTCGAGCGGCAGGTGGCCGGCGCGGTCAAACGGCTCCTTTCCGAGGGCGTGGAGGGGCACGTCCTCGTCTTCCTCCCCGGGGCGGCGGAGATCCGGCGCGCCGCCGAGGCGCTCGCCCCCTTCGCCTCCGAGAGGGATCTCCGGGTCCTCCCCCTACACGGCGCGCTGCGCGCCGAGGAGCAGCAGGCGGCGCTCGCGCCGAGCGCCGCGCGGAAGGTGATCCTCGCCACCAACGTGGCGGAGACCTCGGTGACGATCGAGGGGATCGGGGCGGTGATCGACTCCGGGCTGGCGCGGGTGGCGGGCCACGATCCGGTGAGCGGCCTCTCGCACCTGCGGCTGGCGAAGATCTCCCAGGCCTCGGCGATCCAGCGCGCGGGGCGCGCCGGTCGTACCCGGGCGGGCGTCGCCCTGCGCCTGTACACGCGCGAGGACTTCCTCGGACGGCCGGCGCACGAGGCGCCGGAACTCTTGCGCGTGGACCTGGCGGAGACCACTCTCGCCTTGCTCGGCCTCGGTGCGGATCCCGCCGCGCTGCGCTGGATCGATCCGCCGCCCGCCTCGTCGTGGGAGGGAGCGCGGACTTTACTCGAACGGCTCGGCGCTCTCGACGGAGAGGGCCTCGGCGCGATCGGCCGACGGATGCTCGCCTATCCGCTGCACCCGCGGCTGGGCCGCTGGATGGTGGAGGGCGAGAGGCGGGACATCGCAGGGGAGGCGGCGCTTCTCTGCGCGCTCGCCGCGGAGCGGGATCTGCGCCTGCGCTCGCTCGGACCCGGCCCCGCCGCCGCGAGCGTGGGCGCCTCCGACCTGCTCGAACTGCGCGACCTCTACCGCGCGGCCGAGCGTGCGAACTTCGCGCGGCTCGGTGGACTCGGCCTGGATGCGCGCGCGGTGGAGGCGGTGCGGCGCGCGCACGGCCAGCTCGCGCGGATCGCCGGTGCAAAGACCAAGGCCGCGGACGTGCCGGAGCGGGATCTGCTCGCGCTGATCCTCACCGGCTTTCCGGACCGCGTGGCGCGCCGCCGCGCACCGCGCGGGCGGGAGATCCTCCTGTGCACGGGGCAGACGGCCGAGCTCTCCGAACGGAGCGTGGTGGCGGAGGCGGAGTTTCTGGTGGCCGTGGAGGCGGAGCACGATCCCGTCGGCCGAAAGACGGTGGTCCGGCTCGCCTCGGCGATCGAGCCGGAGTGGCTGCTCGAGCGCGAGGAGATCGAGGAGGAAGACGAGCTCGTCTGGAACGAGGACCGCGGTCGCGTCGAGCGGCAGGAGAGGCTCCGGTACGGCTCGATCGTCCTGGACGAGAGCCGCCGCGTCCCGCCGCCCTCGCCCGAGGTCTCGGCCCTCCTCGCGCGCGAAGCGCTGCGCCAGTGGGACCGGCTCGTGGATCCGGAAGCCTTCCGCGCGCTGCGCGCCCGCCTCGCCCTGGCCCACGCGCACGCCCCTGCCTTCCCCGCGCTGGACGACGAGAGCCTGCGCGAAACCGTCGAGCGCATGGCGGAGGGGATGGTCGGCTTCGACGAGCTGCGGGCGCAGGATCCCCTGGAGGCGCTGCTCTCCGGGCTGCTCGGCGCGGACCGCGCCCGCTTCGAGCGCCTCTTTCCCACGCGGATCGCGCTGCCGAGCGGGCGGCAGCTTCCCGTCCACTACGAGGAGGGGCAACCGCCCTGGGTGGAATCGCGGCTCCAAGATTTCTTTGGCATGGAGGAGGGCCCGACCATCGCGGAGGGACGCATCCCCCTCACGCTCCATCTGCTCGCGCCCAACCAGCGGGCGGTGCAGGTGACAAAGGATCTGGCGGGCTTCTGGGAGCGCCACTACCCGGCGCTGCGCAAGGAGCTGGCGCGGCGCTACCCGAAACACGCGTGGCCGGAGGACGGGCGCAAGGCCAAGCCGCCCGCGCCGGGCCGGCTGCGGTGACGCGCCCGGCGCGCGTCGTCCGCCCTCCCGTGCCGGTCGCTATCGTGCGGTGCGGTCATCATCGGCGCCGAACGAAAAAGGCGCCCGAGCGATGCTCGGACGCCTCGAGGCCCGCGGCGCCGCATCGAGCGGCGCGCGGATCACTGCTTGCCGAGGTCGCGGACCTTCTTCACGAGCGCCTGCACCACCTCCGGCTTGCCGGTGAGCTGCGGGTTCGCCGGCATGAGCGGGCTCTTTCCGATGGCGGCGCCGCCCTCGACGATGACCTTGGCGATGCTCTCGTCGGTGATCGACTTCTGCCACTCCTGGTCCTTGAAGCTGCGCGGCTTGACCGGGAAGCCCGCGGCGACGGGGCCGTCGCCCTCGCCGTTCATGCCGTGGCAGGTCGAGCAGAGGGTGTTCCAGAGCTGATCGGCCTCGGCCTGGGCCTCGGGGCTGATGGTGGCGGCCTGCGCGCCCTCGGACGGGGCCTGCTCGGCCTCGCCGGCCGGCTGGGCCTCCGCCTGTTCGGCGGGCTCAGCGGGCGCCTCCTCCCCCTCGGGGGCGGGGATGGCGGGCGCCTTCGGCGGCGGCGGCGCCTCGGCGGGGGGACGGGGATCGGAGGGAGCCGGCTCGGCTCCACGCTGGCAGCCCCACAGGGCCGTCGCGACCAACGCGGCGATCAGGGCGATTCGGACCTTCATGCACCACCTCCTTCGGGGGCCCGTATGCCCACACCCCCGCCGCCCCGTCAAGGTTTGCTAGGGAGTTTTTCCATTCTCATGCGTTGCATCGCCCCCGCCGAGCTGCCCGGGTGGGGGGTCGAGGTCCGGGGCGGTCTCCGCCTCGAAGGCGGGCTGTCCCGCGGTGCGACCGGCGATGGCCGAGGCGGGGGCGGGGGGCGGCGGGGGGCGCTCCGTCGGGGCGGAAGGGATGGGGAGGCTCGGTGCGAAGGGGGCGCGCGCGGGCGTGGGCGCGTGGGGACGGGTCCTCTCACCCCCCCAGCAGGCGACCCAGAAGGCGCCCGCCAAAGCGATGGCGACGTGGGATCTTCTCATTCTGGCGACCTCGCCCCGGGGCTGTTAGGTTCGGGGATCGGGTCATTGGAGCTAGGCACTGTCGCTCCGAACGGCAGGAAGGTGATTTGCCCCAGGCGCCCGGGAGGTCGGCATGGCGCCCCGACGACGACCGATGGCAGCGCGGCTTGGTGACGAGCTTCCCAAGAGGGATTGGGAGCTTCTCCGCGCGATCGTGCAGGAGTTCATCCACACCGGCGAGCCGGTCGGTTCGCACGCGATCGCACCCCGCTACGACCTCTCGTCGGCGACGGTCCGCTCGGTGATGGCGGACCTCGAGGCGCTCGGCTACCTGCGCAAACCCCACACCTCGGCGGGCCGCATTCCCACGGAAAAGGGCTTCCGCCTCTACGTGGACGCGCTGCTCAAGGTGCGCGGCCCGCGGCCGAGGGACCGCGAGCGCATCGAGCAAACGCTCGCGCCGGCGCCGCTCTCGGAGCTGATGGTGGAGACGGGCAAGCTCCTCCACTCGCTGACGCGGCATGCCTCGGTGGTGGTGGCGCCGCGCCCCGACCGCACCATCTTCCGCCGCATCGAATTCGTGCGCCTGCGGGAGGATCGGCTGCTGGCGGTGCTGGTCAGCCAGGAGGGACTGGTCCAAAACCGCCTCATCCACCTGGACTTCCCGTTGGGCCCCTCCGAGCTCGAGCAGGCCACCAACTACCTCAACGAGCTTTTGGGCGAGCTCACCCTCGAGCAGATCCACGACCGGATCCGCGCGGAGCGGGACGCCGAGCAGGCGCTCTACGATCGCCTGCGGCAGAAGAGCCTCGAGCTCGCGCGGCGCGCCTTCCCCGAGGAGGAGCTCTCGCCGGACGTCTTCGTCACCGGCGAGGCGAGCTTCCTCGACGAGCCCAGCTTCGCCGAGGACGTGGAGACGATGCGCAAGCTCTTCGCGGCGCTCGCGGAGAAGGACCGCCTGCTGCACGTGCTGCGCCGATCGATTGAGGGCAAGCAGATCCAGATCTTCATCGGCGCCGAGAGCGAGCTCTCGGACATCGCCGATGTCTCCATGGTCGTGGCGCCCTACGCGAAGGGCGAGCGGATCCTCGGCGCGCTCGCGGTGATCGGTCCCACCCGCATGGACTACGGGACGGTGATCCCGCAGGTCGATTACACCGCGCGCGCGGTCTCGCGCATCCTCGCGGAAACGCTCTGAGGCGGCGGCCTCAGCCGCCCGTGTAGAAGGCGATGGTGCGCTCGGCCATGGCGCGCGTCCCCGCGGCGGCGACGCGCACGCGGACCCAGGTCGTGGTGCCGGCGAACTCCCAGGTGAGGTCGAGCGCCTCGGGGGCGTCGCAGC
>Ga0079224_100000994_pt1 | contig 30921 bp, 21 predicted proteins | sample Stecom2015_FD_80414 | JGI IMG/M metagenome (GOLD analysis project Ga0079224, IMG submission 80414) | Agricultural soil microbial communities from Utah to study Nitrogen management - Steer compost 2015 | ecosystem: Environmental > Terrestrial > Soil > Agricultural land | place: USA: Utah... | reverse complement strand
GCAAGGCCGGGGGCTCAGGGCGCAGGGCTCGGGGCGCCGGGGCTCCAAGGCTCGGTGGCACTGTGGATCGAGGCCCCTGGAGATGCCAAGCCGCTCGCCCACTGCCCACTGCCCACCGCCCACTGTCTGAAAGGCCGACAGGCCTACCGGTCGAGGAGCGAGCGGGCGATGACCTGGCCGGGGCGTGCGCCAGTGGCTTCCCCATCGCGCAGCACCACTTCGCCGTTGACGATGACGTGCGGGATGCCGGCGGGATAAGCGTGCGGCATGTCGAAGGTCGCGCGGTCGGCCACCGTCGCGGGATCGAAGACGACCAGGTCGGCGGCCGCGCCCGGCGCAATGCGGCCACGGCCAGCCATGCGGAAGTGATCGGCCGGCAGCGACGTCATGCGACGGACGGCCTCTTCGACGGTCAGCACGCCGCGCTCGCGGACGTATCGACCGAGTACGCGCGCGTTGTTGCCATACCCGCGCGGATGCGGCTTCCCCTCATCGTCAGGATGCGGAAGCGCGCCATCGGCGGCGAACGCGACCGACGGATCGCGCATGATGCGCTCGACGTCGGCCTCGTCCATGAAGTGGTAGACCATCGACGGCGGCGGCGCCTCGCCCACCATCAGCAGACGCGCGGCCTCGAACTGCGCGTCGGCGTCGCGCGCGCCGACCAGACGCTCGGCGACGTCGGCCATCGACAGGCCGGCCAGCGACGCATCGCCCGCGTAGCTCGCGACGATGGCAAACGAGAGGTCGTCGAAGCCACGCTCGTCGATGAGCGCGCGCATCTCCCGCTTGACGCGCGCCCAGATGGCCGCATCGCTCAGACGCGCGCGCACGTCGGCGCGGCTTCCCTCCATCGCCCACGCCGGAAACCGGATCGCCAGACCCGAACTGGCCGCGGTGTAGACGTACTGATCGGCCCGCACGTCGATGCCGCGCGCCCGCGCCTCGGCAATCATCCGCAGCGCCTCGGCACTCGCGCCCCAGCGGCTCTTCGCGTCGACCTTGAGATGTGAGATCTGCACGCGCGCCCCGCTCCGTTCGCCGACCCGCAGCGTCTCGCGGATGGCCTCTTCGAGCGCGGTGCCCTCGTTGCGCATGTGCGACGCGTAGATGCCGCCGGCATTGCCGGCCACGCGTGCCAGCTCGACGATCTCGGGCGTCTCGGCATACGCGCCCGGGATGTACTGGAGGCCCGTCGAGAAGCCCAGCGCGCCATCGGCCATGGCCTTGAACACGAGCGCCTTCATGCGGTCGAGTTCGGGCAGCGTCGGAGCCCGACGCTCGCGGCCCATGACCGCCGTACGAACCGAGTTGTGGCCGACGAGTGTCGCGAAGTTCACCGCCGGCCGCGCCGCGCGCACCGTCGCGAACGCCTCACCGACATCAACCGCCGACCCGCCGCAGTTGCCGGCGACGATGGTCGTCACCCCCATGCGGACGTAGTTGTCGGCCAGAGGCCGCCCGGCCAGCCCGTCGGCATGCGTGTGCACGTCGATGAATCCGGGCGCGACGACGAGCCCCGTTGCGTCGAGTCGTTCAGCAGCCTGCGCCCTGCCGAGATGGCCGATGACGACGACGCGGCCATCACGAATGCCGACGTCGGCCACGCGCCCGGCCGCGCCCGTGCCGTCGACGACCAGACCGCCCGACACGATCAGATCGAACGATGTCGTCTGCTCGACACCTGCGGCGAGTCCGACGGCAAGCGCGAGCGCGCTCAGCACTCTCACGCGACCACCTTCGGCTCTTCGGGCAGCACGTAGCTCAGCGCCACCCCAACCGCCGTCACGACCACCGTGCCGACGACGTTCTGCCAGAGCCACGAGACATCGGTCGCGAAGCCGACGAGCGCCACGGTGCCCATGCCAACCAGCAGCGCGATGAACGCCGCATTGGCGCCGACGCGCTTCGTGCCGATGGCGAGCACGAAGATGCCGAACAGCGACCCGTAGAAGTACGAGCCGATCTGGTTGACGACGACGATCAGCGCGCCCAGGCTGGTGGCGTAGCTCGCCACGATGGTCGCGAACGTGCCCCAGACGGCGGTGGCCACCCACGACGCCCGCAGGTAGTGACGCTCGCTCGCATCCTTCCGGAAGTGCCGCTTGTAGAAGTCGATGATTGTCGCCGTCGAGAGCGAGTTGAGTTCCGCCGCGACCGTCGACATGACCGCGGCGAGAATCGCGGCGATCATCAGGCCGACGAGACCGATGGGCAGCTGCGTGAGGACGAACGTCGGAAACACGTAGTTGACGTCCGAGTAGTCGCGATCACCGGTTGTCTCGCGCACGAGCCGCAGAGCGCGATCGCGAATGCCTTTGACGTCGGCCTCGGCCGCGGCGAACGCGGCTTCATCGGCCTCGGACCTGGTCGACGCAACCGACAGGGCGGCCGCGCGGCGCCGCTCGAACGCCGACGCGAACTCGGCCTCGAGCGCGCGATACTCCCCGGTGGCCGGGCCTTCGGCCAGCACCCGCTCGTGCTTCGGATTGAACAGCATCGGCGGCGGCGTGTAGAGGTAGTAGCAGAACACCAGCACGCCGGTCAGAAGAATCAGGACCTGCAGCGGAATCTTGACGTAGGCGCTCATCAACAATGACGAACGCGCTTCGTTCACCGATTTCGCCGTCAAGTAGCGCTGCACCTGGCTCTGGTCGGCGCCGAAGTAGCCCATCGCCAGAAACATGCCGCCGATGAGGCCCGACCAGAAGGTGTACTGGGTCGTGACATCGAACGTGAAGTCCACGGCCTGCATGCGCCCGACGGCGCCGGCCGTCTGCAGCGCCGCCGCCACCGACACGTTGTCGGGCAGCCCGAGAATCAACACGACCACCGTCGCCAGCACGCCGCCGACGATGACCGCCATCTGCTTGACGTCGGCCCAGGTCACGGCCTGCACGCCGCCCACCATCGAGTAGATCGTCGTCGTCACGCCGATGAGCAGCACCGTCGCGGGCAGGCTCCATCCGAGCACAATCGACAGAATGACGGCCGGTGCCGAAATGACGACGCCACAGGCGAGACAGCGCGAGACGAGAAACAGCAGGCTGGTCAGCGCGCGCGTCCTGGGATCGAAGCGGCGCTCGAGATATTCGTAGGCGGTGAAGACCTTCGCGCGATGGAAGAACGGCACGACCGTAACGCAGAGCACGATCATCGCGAGCGGCAAACCGAAGTAGAACTGCACGAACGCGAGGCCATCGGCATAGCCCTGCCCCGTGGTGCCCACCAGCGTGATGGCGCTGAGCTGCGTGGCCATCACCGACAGCCCGACCGCCCACCAGGGCAGCGATCGATTCGCCAGGAAGTAGCCTTCGACCTCGTGCGTGTTCTTCGTACGGCGGATGCCGTCGCTGATCACCCAGAACAGGTACGCGACGACGATGGCCCAGTCGAGGTACTGCATGCGCGTCCGCTATCCGAAGTAGCGTCCGAGCCACCAGAGCGTCGCGATGACGACGGCCTCGACGAGCAGGACGAGCGCGTAGTTGGGGTGTCGGAGATCGGCGGTATCGGAGGGACGCTCCCGCATCAGGCGGAAGCATAACAAACGCGGACGCTGGACGGCTGGGGCCGCCGGCGCCCGCGTCCGCGGCTACTCGGTCGCAGCCGGAATGTGGTTGTCGTAGATCGTCTCACCGCGCTGGGGCGACTCGAGCGTCTGGCCCGAACGGCGGTTGCGCAGGTAGTAGCTGACGCCGGCAAGGGCCGCCGATGCGATCAGGCCCTTGAAGATGCGGTTCATCATCGTTCGTTTCCTCCGCCTGTCGTATTCGCAAGCGGAGTGCCATCGGCGTCTGGACGGGAACGGACGAGGCCGATGGCCTTCAACAGGGCGACAGCGTTGGTGCTGGTGGCCAGACCCGGACGCAGTGTGTAGTCGAAGGTCATTTTCGGCGTGCCGTCGGGGCCGGGCTCGACCGTTTCGCGGAAGTGGACGCGGTCGGCCGTCTGCCTCAGGATCGGCTCGTCGGCCAGGGCGAGATCGTGCGTAGTCATCGCGCCGATGGTGCGCGACTCGAGCAGGTGCCGCGCGATCTCCTTCACGGCCTCTCGGCGCTCGAGACTGTTGGTGCCGGCGAGGATCTCGTCGAGCAGGTACAGCACCGCCGGCAGGTCGGGCCGCGACGTCGCGGCATCCACGGCGTCGAGCACCGTCTTCAGCGACAGCAGACCTGCCATGTAACCCGACACGCCCTCGGCGAGCGAGTCCCCCGTTCTGAGGCTCGTCGCCAGTGTGAGCGGCGCCAGCGTCATCGACGCGGCGCACACCGGCGCGCCCGCGTTGGCCAGCATGACGTTCGTGCCGATGGCGCGCAGCAGCGTGCTCTTGCCCGCCATGTTCGATCCCGTCACCAGCAGCATCGTCCCAGGCGGGCCGAGGGCGACGTCGTTGGCGACACGGACACCGTTCGGCAGCAGCGGGTGGCCTATCGAGGCAGCCGCGATGCGCGGAGTGTCGGCCTGGCCATCGAAGGCCGGAAACACCCACGCAGGCTCGTCGTGCGCGAGGCTGCCGAGCGCGACGAGCGCGTCGAGTTCCGCCAGGGCGTCGAGCCACGCGCGCGCACGCGCACCCGCCTGCAAGCGCCAGTCGTCGATCGCGAACAGCACGTGGAAGTCCCAGAGGAACAGCGCCTGCATGGGCAGGTGCAGCATCGGCGCGGATCGGCGCACTTCGCTCCACCCCACACGCCGCGCCAGCGCGCCCAGCGAGTCGGACGCCGACACAGGCTCGGTGAGCGCGCGGCGGATGGCATCGAGACGCGCGGCCTCGCCGGGCATGCCCTCGGCGAGCCTGATGAGCGCGACGAGATTGCCGATGGCCGACGGACCAAGCGACGCCGCATCGAAGGCGGCGTAGGTCCAGCGCGCGGCGGCGAACGACACCGCGAAGCCGATCAGCGTCAGCGGCGCCCAGAGCACGGTCCACGACGCATCGGTCACGAGCGCGCCAAGGACGCACGTCACCGTGGCGGCCGTCCAGAGGCGCACGGCCCATCGAACGAGTGGCGCGCTCAACTGCGACGGCGGCGCCACGGCCCACTGCAGGAAGCGCTCACGCGACGCGAGGATGGTCGCGTCGTTCTCGGCGTTCAGGCGGCGCTCGGCCGCAAAGGCTTCGCGGAAGTCGGCGCTGCGCGCAAGATCACGTGCGGCGGCCTGCCGCGCGCGAATCGCCTCGACATCGCGCGGCGGATCGACGAGCCAGCCTCGCAACAGCCGCTGCCCGACCGGCCCGGTCAACGCTCCAACCAGCGACAGCAGCGACGCGCGCCCGTCGACATCCAGATCCGCAGCGCGCGCACGCGTCAGCCGGTCCGCGGCATTGTCCCCGTCGATGGGCGCGGCGGGCGGCACGCGCGTCCAGTCGCGCGCCAGACGCGCCAGCGAAATCTCGGCACACTCGCGGCGCGACGCCGCGCGGGCGCGCATGCGCTCGACACGGTCGTGCGCGACGACGGTCGCCGCAAACGCCGCGTAGCCGACGAGGGCCGCCAGCACCAGCGGCCACGACATCGACGTGCGCCCCAGCGTGCCGCCAATCAGCAGCGCCGTCGCGATAAGGAAGAGCGCGAGCCTGGCCCTCGAATAACGCGTCGACCGCTCAGCCTCGAACGCCTCGCGCCGAGCGGCAAGCTCGGCCTGCCGCTGGTAATGTCGCTCTCGCTCAATGCGCGCTGCCACATGTCAATGGTAGTGCGAGCCGAGAGCCGGGCGCCGAGGGTCAAGAGCCGAGAGCCGACTCTATGACATGATCCCCCCAGCCCCCATGCGCTTCGTCTCGCTCGATCACAAGACGATCGGCCTGTAGTACGCACTGACGAGCCTGTTCTTTCTGCTGGCCGGCTTCGCGTTGATTCTGCTGCTGCGCTGGCAGCTTGCCTTCCCGGGCCAGCCGATCCCCCTGATCGGCGGCCTGCTGGGCGAGGGCAACACGGTGTCGGGCATCATGCTGCCCGAGTTCTATACGCAGCTTGGCGCGATGCACGGCACCATCATGGTGTTCCTCGCCGTCGTCCCGCTCGCCGCCGGCGCGTTCGGCAACTACCTGGTGCCACTGCAGATCGGGGCGCGCGACATGGCGTTTCCCCGGCTCAACGCGCTCAGCTACTGGATCTACGCGGGCGCGGGCCTGCTGGTGCTCGCGAGCTTCGCGACACGCGGGGGCGCACCTGGATCGGGCTGGACGTCGTACGCACCGCTGGCCGTCTTCGCCATCGACGGCCAGAACTTCTGGCTCATCGGCATCATCCTGCTAGGCATCTCGTCACTGCTCAACTCACTGAACGTGATCGTCACGGTGCTGCAGTTGCGCGCCGACGGCATGTCGATGATGCGGCTGCCGTTCTTCGTCTGGACGCAGCTCGTCACGGCGTTCCTGCTGCTGCTCGCGTTCCCGCCGCTGCAGAGCGCGGCGCTGCTGCAACTGATGGATCGCGTCGCCGGCACGAGCTTCTTCCTGCCGTCCGGACTCATCGTCACCGGTGAAGCCGTGAACGTCGCGGGCGGCGGCAGCCCGCTGCTGTGGCAGCACCTCTTCTGGTTCCTTGCGCATCCCGAGGTCTACGTTCTGATCCTGCCGGCGCTCGGCATCGTCGCCGAAGTCATCGCCGTGAACGTCCGCAAGCCGCTCTGGGACTACCGGTCGATGGTGTTCGGCTCGCTCTTCCTCGGCTTCATGTCGTTCCTCGTCTGGGCGCACCACATGTTCCTCACGGGCATGGGGACCACGATGAGCGCGTTCTTCCAGACCACGACGATGATTGTGTCGGTGCCGTCGGTGCTGATCCTGACGTCGCTCGTGGTGTCGCTGTGGGGTGGATCGATCCGGTTCAGCGTGCCCGCGCTCTTCGCCATCGGCTTCCTGCCGATGTTCGGGCTCGGCGGACTCACAGGCCTGCCGCTCGGCCTCGCCGCCACCGACATCCACCTGCACGACACCTACTACGTCGTCGGGCACTTCCACTACATCGTCGCGCCAGGAACGATGTTCGCGTTGTTCGCCGGTATCTATCACTGGTACCCGAAGGTCACGGGACGCATGCTCGGTGAAGGCCTGGGCCGCCTGCACTTCTTCGGGTCGTTCATCGCGATGAACGTGATCTTCTTCCCGATGTTCATCCAGGGGCTGGCGGGCTTGAACCGGCGGCTCTACGACGGCGGCCGGACGTACGACTACGCGTTCGCCGAAGGGCTGCACGGTCTGAACGAATGGCAGTTCTGGGGCGCCGTCGCGCTCGGGTTGTTCCAGTTGCCGTTCATCATCAACCTGATCGTCAGCGCGCGCCGCGCGCCCGCGCCGGCCAATCCCTGGAATGCGACGTCGCTCGAGTGGCTGACGACGTCGCCGCCGCCGCACGGCAACTTCGCGGGCATGGCCGTCGCCGAACGCGGTCCGTACGAGTACGGTCCGATCGAAACAGGGTCACAGACGGACTTCACGCCGCAGGGACGCGTGACGCCTGCCGGCGCGGTGGAGCTTGCCCTGGCGGCGGAACGATGGCGCACGGCCGTGCGTCCCGACACCGGCGTCACGAACGGGCAGCTCGGCATGTGGCTGTTCGTCGCGTCGGAAGCGATGCTGTTCGGCGGCCTGTTCTCGGCCTACGTGCTGCTGCGCAGCGGCGCGACGGCATGGCCGTCGGGAGCCGAGGCGTTCGGATGGCAGGGCGCGCTCATCGGCACGCTGCTGCTCGTCGTCGCGTCATGGGCGCTCTCGCGTGATCGAAAAGCGGTGTTCATCGGCGCGGCCGCTATCTTCCTGGCGATACACACGTTCGAATGGTCGGCGGCGCGCGAAGCGGGACTGACGCCGCAGTCGTCGGTGTTCGCGGGCCTCTATTTCGTGCTCACGGGCGTGCATGCACTGCACGTCGCGGCCGGAGCCGCGGCCGCGTTGCTGACGCGCGTCAACCGACGCCTGCTCCTCTATTACTGGTGGCTCGTCGACCTGGTCTGGGTCGGCATCGTGATGGCGTTCCACGTATGACACGCGCGTCGATCACGCTCGTTCTGCTGCTCGCAGCACCCGTCGTGGCCGAGGCCTGTCCGATCTGCTTCCGTGATCCGGAGTCGCCGATGACGGCGGGCGCCATCGCCGGCGTGGCCACGCTGCTGTCGATCACGGCGGGCGTGCTGGGCGGCGTTGGCGTGCTGATCCGCCGCATCGTGCGTGCAGAACGTGCCGGGATGTCTACCGAGACTTCGCCGCACGCTCGCGAGGTGGGGCCATGACGAGGTTCATGCCCCTGCCCGCGTCGGCGCACGCCGCGGATCTCGATCTGATCATGACGCTCGTGCATGTCGTGATCGGCGCGTTGTTCATTGGCTGGCTGGCGTTTCTCACATATGTCCTGCTGCGTTTCAGACGCGGCCGGCATCCGCGGGCCGATGTCGTCGGGTTGCGCAGCCGCACGCCGGGGCGTCTCGAAGTCGCGGTCGTCGTGGCCGAAGTCATCCTGCTCGCGTTCTTCGCACTGCCGGCGTGGGTCTCGCTCGCGGGTCCTCCGCCAGACGACGTACCGCCGCTGACGATACGGGTCGTCGCGGAACAGTTCGCGTGGAACGCGCACTACCCGGGGCCGGATGGCGTGTTCGGCGAGACCCACGTGCATCTGCTCGGTCCTGGCAATCCGCTTGGCCTCGATCGCACGGGCGCGGGCGCCGACGATGTGGTGACGACCAACCGCATTCCGGTCGTCAAAGATCGGCCGGTGCTGATCAACCTGTCGTCGAAGGACGTCATCCACAGCTTCGGCCTGCCGAACTTCCGGGTGAAGATGGACGCGACGCCAGGGATGCTCGTACCCGTCTGGTTCACGCCGACCGTCGCAGGAGCGTTCGACGTCGTCTGCTCGCAGCTCTGCGGGCTGGGACACTACCGCATGCGGGCGATCATCGAGGTCGTCGACGAGGACACGTTCAACCGGTTCATCACCGAGGGAGCTGAAAGATGAGAGTGGCGCTGGCTCTGCTGCTTGCGGCAACGACGCTGACCGCAAGCCAACAGGAACGCTTCGACATCGTCATTGCCGGCGGCACGGTGTACGACGGCACGGGCGCGGCCGGCGTCGCCGCCGATGTCGGTATTCGCGGCGATCGCATCGCCGCCATCGCGCCTTCGTTGCCGCGTGACGGCGCAACGGTCATCGACGCGACGGGCCTGGCCGTCGCGCCCGGCTTCATCAACATGCTGTCGTGGGCGACCGAGTCGCTCATCATCGATGGCCGTTCACAGAGCGACATCCGCCAGGGCGTCACCACCGAGATTTTCGGCGAGGGCGTGTCGATGGGGCCGCTCAACGACGCCATGAAGGCGCGCTGGAAGAGCACTCAGGGCGAGTTCACGTACGACATCGACTGGACGACGCTCGGCGAGTATCTGACGTTCCTCGAAAAGCGAGGCATCTCTCCAAATGTGGCGTCGTACGTCGGCGCGACGACCATTCGCGAGCACGTGATTGGCCTCGACGACCGTGAGCCGACCGAGTGGGAACTCGAGTTGATGCAGGAACTGGTGCGCGAAGCCATGCGCGACGGCGCGCTCGGCGTCGGCTCGTCGCTGATCTACGCGCCGGCGTTCTATGCCAGCACCGAGGAGCTGATCGCCCTCGCGAAGGCCGCCGGCGAGTATCAGGGCAAGTACATCTCGCACATGCGGAGCGAGGGCAATCGTTTCGTCGAAGCGGTCGAGGAACTGATCCGCATCAGCCGCGAAGCTGGCGTGCCGGCCGAGATCTATCACCTCAAGGCTGCGGGACAGACGAACTGGCCGAAGATGGACCGCGTGCTCGAGATGATCGAGCAGGCGCGGGCTGAGGGGCTGAAGATCACGGCCGACATGTACACGTACACGGCGGGCGCGACGGGCCTCGATGCCGCGCTGCCGCCGTCGGCGCTCGATGGCGGATGGCAGGCGCTGTTCGATCGCCTGCGAGACCCCGACGAGCGCGCGAAGATCAAACAGGCCATCGTCACGCCGACCGACGAGTGGGAGAACCTCTATCTTGCGGCTGGCTCGCCCGAGCAGGTCCTGCTCGTCGAGTTCCGCAACGAAAAGCTGCGGCATTTGACCGGACGCACGCTCGCCTCGGTCGCTGCCGAGCGCGGTACGAGCCCCGAAGACACGATTCTCGACCTGATGCTCGAAGACCAGTCGCGCGTCGGCACCGTGTACTTCCTGATGTCGGAAGAGAACATCGCAAAGCAGCTGCAGAAGCCGTGGGTCTCGCTGGGATCCGACGGCGGGTCGATGGCGCCCGAGGGCGTGTTCCTGAACGCCAATCCGCACCCGCGCGCGTACGGCAACTTCGCCCGGCTGCTCGGCAAGTACGTGCGCGAGGAAAAGGTCATCACGCTCGAAGACGCGATCCATCGCCTGTCCGGCCTGCCGGCGACGAACCTCGGACTGGACGGGCGGGGGTTCCTCGAGGAGGGCTACTTCGCCGACATCGCGATCTTCGATCCGGCGACGATTGCCGACCGCGCGACGTTCGAGCAGCCGCACCAGTACGCCGTGGGCATGAAGCACGTGCTCGTCAACGGCGTGCCCGTGCTGCGTGATGGCGAGCACACCGGCGCGACACCCGGTCGCGCGCTCAAAGGCCCGGGCGCGGTGACGGAATCGCCGGCCGACGCGCTGTGGACCGCGCTCACGGCGGTCTGTGGAAAGGCATTCGAGGGACGTATGGTCGAAGGCACCGAGCCGGGCGACAAGGCCATGGAAGGCCAGCGCATGGTCATGCACGTGCGATCGTGTTCGGTCGACGAGAGCCGGATACCGTTCCACGTCGGCGAGAATCGCTCGCGCACCTGGGTGATCACGCGGACGGCGGACGGGCTGCGTCTCAAGCACGATCACCGGCACGAAGACGGCTCGGAAGACGCCGTCACGCAGTACGGCGGCGACACGCGATCAGGTTCCATCTACGATTTACGCTCGTCCGACTCAGGCGCCCTCTCCGCCGATTTCTACGCCGACGAGTTCACCGCGACGCTGCTTCCGGCCTCGGCGTCGAACATCTGGACGATGGCTATCGCGCCGGGGAAGACGTTCTCGTACGGCCTGCGGCGCGAGGCGATGCACCGGCGCTTCCGCGTCGAGTTCGACCTTTCGCGGGAAGTCGCTGCGCCGCCCGCACCGTGGCAGCCCTGACCGACTGACTGACTCGATGTCGCATGTCATTCACGCCCGCACCGCGACGGGCTCGCCCACCGCATCGATCGAGCGCGACACGGCGATCGTCGACGGGTTCGTCCGTGACGCCGCGCACTTCCCCGGCGGACATGCCGACGGCGTCGCGCGGCCGTCGAGCGAAGCCGACGTCGCCGCGCTCGTCGTCTCGCACGGTCCGATCCTGATCGCCGGCGCACAGTCGTCACTGACCGGCGGCGCCACGCCGCACGGCGGGCTTGTCATCAGCACCGCGAAGCTGACGGGCATCGAGCGCGTCGGCGCCGACCATGTGCGCGTCGGCGCGGGCGTGCCGCTCGACACGCTGCAGGCATCGCTCGACGAGTGGGGCGCGTGGTTTCCGCCCGTGCCGACGTTCATGGGCGCCTTCGCGGGCGGCGTAGTCGCCACGAATGCGGCGGGCGCCGCGACGTTCCGCTATGGCACGACGCGCGCGTGGGTCGACGGCCTCTCGTGCGTGCTGACGTGCGGGTGCGTGCTCGACGTTGAACGCGGGAGGACGACGGCCAATCCGCACTTCGAGATCACCTGCGCCCATGGCACACGACACGTTGCGCCGGGCAGCTATCGCATGCCCGATGTTCCGAAGGTGTCGGCCGGCTACTTCGCCGCGCCGGGCATGGACCTCATCGACCTCTTCATCGGATCAGAAGGCACGCTGGCCGTCATCACGTCGGTGACCTTCCGCGTGCTGCCGCGGAAGCCGCTGCAGGCGCTCGCCGTCATCACGAGCGGGGATGAGGCCGACGCCCTGCAACTCGTCGGCGAGCTGCGCGGCTCGAGCGCCGTCGCAGCGATCGAGCACCTGGACCGCCGATGCCTCGACATCGTGCGCGAGGACGGCGAAGACCGGAAGAACGACGTCGCCATTCCCTCCGACTCGGAGATGCTGCTCATCGTGCAGCTCGAGCTGCCGCCGGGCACGAGCGATGCGGACGCCACGGATCAGGTCGCGAGCGCGCTCGACGATCCGACGCTCGGCGGTGAGCTCGCGTCGTTCGTCAGGCTGGTCGATCGACACGGCGCGCTCGATCGGACCGAGATTGCGATGCCGGGACACGAGCGGCGGAAGAAGCAGTTTCTCGCCGTGCGCGAAGCGGCGCCGGTCGGCGTCAACCGGCGTGTCGGCGAGGCGAAGGCGCGCGACGCGCGCATCTCGAAGACGGCGGCCGACATGATCGTGCCGTTCGACCGCTTTGCCGAGATGCTGGCGATCTATCGCGAGGGCTTCGAGGCGCGCGGGCTCGACTACGCGATCTGGGGACACGTCTCGGACGGCAACGTGCATCCGAACGTCATTCCGCGCTCATATGCCGACGTCGAGGCTGGCAAAGAGGCCATCCTCGCGTTCGGGCTGGACGTCGCACACCTCGGCGGCTGTCCGCTTGCCGAGCACGGCGTCGGCCGGCACCCGGTGAAGCAGGCGCTGCTGCGACAGCTCTACGGCGACGCCGGCCTCGACGACATGCGCGCGATCAAGCGCGCCTTCGATCCGGACTGGACACTCGCACCAGGCGTGCTGTTCGAGCAGACTTCTCTCCGCGCTCGCTGAACGCGGACGTGCCCACCGCCCACTGACTATCCCCCAATCGCCCTGTCGATCCGCACGATCGCGTCCTCATAGTGGATGCGCGTCATGCGGTCGCTCACGCCGGCTTTCAACGCGGCCTCGAGTTCGCCGCGGAGCAGGCGCAGCTGCTCGCGGATGAGCGGACGGATGTCCGATTGCGCGATGTGGAGATCGGCGTTCAGCGGGGGATCGTCGTTGCGGCTGACGCGCAGGTTGCCCGAATCGGGCGGCGTCCAGTGCTCGGACTTCGCCTCGTGCAGCAGGTAGTAGGCCTGATCGAGATACGCGCGCTGCATGTTGCGGCGGAACGTATCGGCCGCGCGGTTCTCGCGCACCTCACGCCAGATCATCGCGCGCGCATCGTCGAGCATCTCGGCGGGACGATACGTCCTGTCGCCGAGGAAGGCCTCGTGCTCGATCATGCGGGCCAACCGCGCGTGATTGAGCAGGCGCTGCACGGCCAGCTCCTGATACGCACGGATGCGCTCGACAGCGCCGGCGTGCTCGATGCGCCGCAGCTGATCGATGTTGAGCGCCCACTCGGGCGTCTGCAGCACGTGCTCGTCGATGAACCGCATCGCCTTCTTCTGATACTCCGGCTCGATCGGCGTGTAGACCCAGCCGTCTTCGCCGTAGCGCTTGTGATGGGTCCACGATCCGCCGACGGCCGCGGCCGCATGCTCGGCATAGCGGTTCCACTGCGTGAGGTTCTGCAGGTAGTGCGTCTCGAGCTCGTAGTAGTCGTCGCCCTCGTCGAGCACCCACGACATCAGGCCTTCCGACGCGCTGCGGAGATTGCGCATGCCGTAGACGGCCGCTTCGACCGGGTCATCGGAAATGCCCTCGGTCATGCGCTTCGGGTCCCACTCGACGTCCATGCCGAACTGCGCTTCGGCCGAGCGGAACCACGGCTCCTGCGCGCGCTCGACGATCCACGTGTTGAGCGTTTGCCGTTCCTCTTCGGGCGTCGTCGCCTCGGGAATCGGACGATAGCCCCACATCACGGCGAACTTGTCCCAGATGCCGATGCGGCGCTCGGGTGGCACATTGTCACCGGGCTGCGCGACGTAGTTGTAGCGCGTGCGGCCGACCGACGAGGCCGAGTGGCCCATCTTCTCGATGAAGGCGGGATCGCGCAGCGACTCGACGGGATAGACGAAGTTCGCCATCTGGTTGTGCGGCAGACCGACCGAGTGCGCCGTCTCGTGCGAGATGACGTAGCGCAGCGCCTCGCCCATGTCCTCGTCCGACAGTTCGTTGGTCTGGAACTTCGGATTCGCGTTGGCGACCTGCGAGACGAGCCACCAGCGCAGGCGCTCCATCAGGCCGTGATACATGTTCGTGTGCGCGCGGATGACCTCGCCCGAGCGCGGATCGACCACGTCGCCGCCCGAGTTCGCCGACCGCACGGGACTCGCGACGTAGCGGATCACCGAATAGCGCGCGTCGAGCAGGCTGAACTCGGGATCCTCTTCCTCGGTCGGGGCCACACGCACCTGCATGGCGTTCTTGAAGCCCGCCAGTTCGAACGCCGAGTTCCACTCGAGAATGCCGGCCTCGAAATACGGAATCCACTTCTTCGGCGTCGCGGGGTCGATGTACCAGACCCAGGGGTTCTTCGGCTCGACCAGTTCACCGCGCGCCCACGCGTCGGGGTCCGACGGCTCGAGGCGGTAGCGCCGGATGTACTCCTGCACGCGCACACCCTGGAAGTCGCTCGAATAGTCGGTGATGCGCGAGGTGATGTAGGTCACACGCTCGTCGGCCAGCCGCGGCATCATCGGCGTTTCCGGAAGCAGGATCATCGAGTGATTGACTTCGAACGAGACCGACCCGCCTCGCGCGTTCGACGGCGGCTGATCCGCGGCATAGGTCTGCACGACGCGCACTTCGACGTTGATCGGGAAACTGCGTGCCCACTCGAGCCAGCCGCGCTGCCGGTCGAGCGCGCGCACACCGAGCTGGGTGCGCCGGTTGCGCGGCAGCGTGAACGCCGGCGTGTCGCCGAGATACAGATCGGTGACGTCGACGACGACCGTGCCTCTGCCCATGGCCTGCACCGGCAGGCTCGCGAGCACCGGCGCGAAACTCTGGTTCTCGACGGCCAGCGCCAGCGGCGTGCCCTCGTCGGCCACGCGCGAGTACGAGACGCCACGCAGCACGACGCGATCACCGCGGCGCTCCCAGCGCACGACAATGTTCGGCGAGAGCGTCGCACCGCCGTCGGCGAGCCCTTCCTGCGCCTTCGCAATGCGGCTCATGACGATCATGTCGCGTCCGAGCATCGCCTCCGGAATCTCGAACAGCAGGCGGTCGCCGGTCCGGTGGACCGAGAACAGGCCGTCATCGGTCACGGCGTCAGACGTGACCACCTGGTCGTAGCTCCTGATTTGCGCCGCTGCGGGCGCCACTGACAGGAGGACAGCGAGAGTGAGGACAAGTGCGCGCATTCGGGGATCGTATCCGATCGTGCGCACGTGCCGCGCCGGCGTGCCGTCAGTACGAGCGGAGGACGATCATCGATTCGCGCGCGGGAGCCTGAACGCCGCCATCTCTTCGCCGTTACGTACGAGCAGGAGGTCGCCCACGACGACCGGGTGATTCCACGTCTTGCCGTTGAGGATGGGAATGCGCGCGTGCTCGGTGTAGCCCGCGGGCGTCGCGCCGACGAGCGCGAGATCGCCGTCCTCGGAGACCACCAGCAGCAGATCCTGATCGGCAAGCAGCACGAGCTGGCCATTGCCGTAGCGACCGCCCTTCCAGTTGCGATGGCCGTCCAGCAGATCGATCGACGAGAGGATGTTGCCGTCGAAGCCGTAGGCGTGCCCGCCGTGCAGCACGAAATCGTTGAAGTAAGGTTTGAGCCCGTTCGACGTCCAGCGTTCGACGGCCGTCCACGCCTCACCGGTCTTTGCGATCGTCAGCCGCCGCAGGCCGATGCCGCCGGTCATCGCGCTCGAGGTCGTGAGCAATTCGCCGGCGTCGATCACGGCGGGCTGAACCACCGGCGCACCCGCGCTTTCCCACTCGTGACGCCACAGAAGCACGCCATCGGTTGCACGCAGAGCGAGGGCGCCCGCGGCAGTCACAAGGACGACGTGGTCGACACCGCCGCTCTGCAACAGGTGCGGCGAACTGTAGCTGCCGGGTTCGGTCGGCCCGCGCCAGCGCGGTTCTCCCGTGGCGGCGTCGTACGCCGCAAGCGTCCCGGACGCCGCAATGATCACAAGGTCGTCGACGACCAGCGGTGAACTCGAGAAGCCCCAGCCCGGCACGTCACGATCGACATCGGCCGCGACATCACGCGACCACGCTCGCGCACCGGTCGTCGCATCGAGTGCGTTCAGGATGCCGGTGGCACCAAACGCGTATACGCGGCCGCCGGCCAGCGTCGGGGTTGCGCGCGGCCCCGCGCCGCCGTTCGACTCGTAGAAGCGCACGGCGTCGCTGTGCATCCACACCGGCTCGCCGGTCGCGACGTCGTAGCACGCGACAATCTCGTCGTCGCCGCGTTGCTCTTGCGTGTAGAGTCGGCCGCCGCCGACCGCGAACGACGACCAGCCGGGACCGACCCTGCGACGCCAGAGCTCCGTTGGCGGCGTGACGTCCCACCGCGTGTCGACGCTGATGCCGCGGACGATGCCGTTTCTGGCCGCTCCGCGGAAGCCGGGCCATGGTGAGGGAGTCGCAGGAGAAGGGCCCGACGACGCGATCGGCGCCGGTGCTGGCGTTGCGTCGTCGGCCGGCGGCGTCTCGTGCGGCTCGATTGCAGTCGCGCGTGGCGGCTCCGGAGCAAGGCTCGCCGCATCCTGAGGCTCGGACACCGAGGATGTCGCCGTCGCCAGGGGCGGAGCCAGGGCCGCCGCGACGTCCGGCGCCGCGGCAAGCAGCTGCTCTTCAGCCGTCGGCGTCCAGCGCCAGTGGTAGAGACCACCGAGAAGATTGGTGCTCGTCACGCCGTCGGTGCGAATGAACGCCAGGAAGGCAACGCCCGCGACGATGGCCGTGGCCACGACTGCGCGACGCGTGCCAGAGGCCATCGCTCGACTGGCGACCACAGCGAGGACGAGCAGCAGGGCCGCCAACTGCACGGCCATGAGGTAGTAGAGAGTCCCCATGCCCGCGCCTTTGATCGAGACGTGCAGCAGAGGTCGGAAAGCCACGATGGCCACGATCAGAAGGGCGAGCCCGCCAAGGCGATCGGGCCATGAAGCGCGACTGAAGAACAGCCACCAGAGCAGGATCGCTGCGGTGGCGACGACCGAGGTCAGCAGCGCGGCGAATCCGGCGTCGGGCAACACGACCGGAACCGCAAAACGCGATACCACGAACACGGTCGCCGCGGCGATGCCAGGCCAGACGCGGAGAGGCCGCGGTGTCATATCTGTTCAAGAAGACTACGAGCCGACGGACCCCGGTGTTCCGGCGCGTGCCGCGGCGAAGGCGTCGGGCGACAGTCTGAACACGACGTTGTCGCGCCCGTTGGCGTCGACGCGCATCCCTTCACGCACACCTCCGATCTTCTCCACTGCTCGCTGCGATCGATAGTTCGTCACCCCGACGATGAAGATCACGCTATCGACGAACCGGAAGGCGTGCTCGATCATCAGCCGCTTCATCTCGCCATTGAAGCGGCCGCCCCAGCGCGATCGCACGAGGAACGTCCATCCAATCTCGACGTCACGCCGGACGGGATCGTACGCGTGATACCGCGAAGAGCCTATGACCTCGCCCGTGACGGCATCGCGCGCGAGCAACGCGCCGCGCGACTCGAGCGCGCCGGCAAAGAAGCGTTCGAACACCGGCCGCTGGTAGCGCGTCGATTCGGGATGCTGCTCCCAGATGAGCGGATCGGACGCGGCTGCGAACAGCGCATCGAAATGCTCGGGCCTGAGTGGCTCGAGGTGCACGAGTTCACCGCGCAGTGTCGGTTGAAGGTCGGCGGTCCCGGCAGATGTCATGAGGGTTTCGCGACGAGGGCTTCTTTAATCAGATCCTGGTTGATGGAATACGCCGCCTCCGCGCCCTCCGCGGCGGCGACCACGACCCACTGTACCGCGCGCGACGCATCGCCTACGACGTACAAGCCATGGCGGTGCGTGGTCTCATACGGCCCGGTACGCACCGTGCCCTTCTCGTTGAACTCGCAGCCAAGCGAATCGGCGAGATGCGACCGCTGCGTCTGACCCGTCGTGAAGAACAGCGCGCGGCGCTCGAGCGGCGGACCGCTTTCGAAGACGATGCGCTCGAGCCGGCCGTCGCGCCCTTCGAGGCGCACGACCTTCTCTTCACGCACCTGAATGTGATGGCGCGCAAGCCGCGCGAGCCCCGACGCATCGATGCCGCAGGGGCCGTCGCTGACGAGCACGATGTCGTCGGTCCAGCCCGTGAGTTCGAGCGACAGTCCGTACCCGCGCGCCTCGCAACCGTAGACGGCGAGAGGCTGGCCGCGCAGTTCGTAGCCGTCGCAGTACGGACAATGGAACACGCTCGTGCCGTACAGCTCGCGCAAACCGGGAATGTCGGGCACGTTGTCGACGACGCCGGTCGCAATGAGCAGCTTCTTCGCCGAGAAGCGGCGGTTGTCGACGGTCGTCACCGCGAACCCGCCATCGGCCTCCTCGTCCGCCGACGTCACCTCCACGTCGATCACACGGACCTGCTCGTAGCGCGCAAGCTCTTCGCGCGCGACCGCGCGGAAGTCGTGCGGCGGCATGCCATCGCGTGTGAGATAGCCGTGCATGTGCGCCGCCGACGCGTTACGCTGGTGGCCATGATCGAAGACGAGCACCGACCGGCAGGCGCGCGCCAGGATCAGCGCGGCGCTGAGCCCGGCGGGCCCGCCGCCGACGATGATGACGTCGGCGTCGTGCGGCATCGGCATACCCTCGCCTACCGTTCGATGCCGAGCCAGCTTGCGCGGAACGCGAGCTGCTCAGCCGTCGGCGTACCGCCGGTGGCCTCGATGGGCACCAGCTCGACGTGCGGGTTGGCCAGGACGGTCATCTCACGCGTGGACTCGCGGCCGTCACGCGTACGCGAGACCACGGTCAACGTCGAACCGGGCGTCATGGCCGCCACGGCCGCCATGAGATCGGTCGTCGGCGTCGCGCCATTGAGGCTGACGATCACCTGATCGAAGTCGAGGCCGGCGTTGTAGGCAGGCGTGTCGAACGGCACGAGGCTCGTGATGCGCAGCTCACCCGCTTCGTTCTCGGTGCGGATATCACCGATCCAGCCGCTCTGATCGCGCGGCCTGATCACCAGCCCCGCCTGGCCCACGAGCGACGTGTAGTCGATCGCCTCGCGACCCTCGATGTACTTCGCAAAGAACTCGCGCGCGAACTCCTCATCGTCGGCCACCTCGGCGAGCGTGTCGCGCAGGTCGTCGATGGTGTAGGGCTCGACGACCACGCCGGGCTCGCCGGACGGCTTGCCATACTTCGTCCAGACACCACGCATGTAGTGATCGAGCGTGATCTCGTTGCCGGATCGCTGGCGCAGCGTCAGGTCGAGGCCGAAGGCAATGCCGGCGCCGTAGGTGTAGTACGAAATGAAGCTGCGGCTGAAGTCCGTACGATCGATGGCGGCCGCGGCATCCACGAAGGGCGCGTGGCGGCTCATCTCGATCGGCGACCGGACGACGCGCCCGCTGCCGTTGACGATCGCATCGGCGTATCGGCCCATGGTCGACACCGTCTGCGCCATCGGGGCGAGACCCGCGCGCGCGAGCGTCAGCGGACCGTAGTAGTTCGTGAACCCTTCAGCGAACCAGAGGGCGCCCGAGACGTCGGCGTCGGTGAAGTCGAACGGCTCGAGATCGGCCGGGCGGATGCGTTCGACGTTCCAGACGTGGAAGAACTCGTGCGACGCCGTGCCGAGGCCCTGCGTAAGGTTCTGGCCGGTGACAACCGTGCTGTTGCGGTGTTCCATCCCGTCGCCATTGGCCCACGGCAGGTAGTCGGCCAGGAACGTGAAGTGGCCCGAATCGAACGCGGGAATCTCGCCGAACACCTCCGCCTGCGCGCGCACGACACGCACGACCGCGTCCATGTACGCCGCGACGTTCGCGTCCGTGCCGGCGTGGTGAATCGCGGCGCGAATGGTACGCGTTTCACCCGTCGGGTCGGTGACGTCGACGCTCTGCAGGATGTGATCGGAGAACTCGGCGGGACTGTCGAGCAGGTACTGCAGGTTCGGCGCCGTGAAGATCAGCGGCATGGCGGTTGAGAACAGCTGCGTGGCCACCGTCCAATCGCGGCCGGGCGGCGGCACGAACGTCACGCGGGCCGGACGTGCTTCGAGGCCCTCGGCCCACACGAGCGTCGCGGGCATGTTGATGTGCGCGTGGGTCGAGTCGACGCCGAGATACGTGCCGTCGATGCGATCACCGAAGATGCGATAGACGACACGGACCGAACCGTTGTGGCCCGAAATCCGCCATGTGCTGACGGTCGGACGCTCGACCGCGAGCGGCGTGCCCGTCACGTCGAAGGCTTCGAACCTGAAGATGTTCTTCGCGAACTCGTGCACGGCATAGCGGCCCGGTGACGATCGACTCATGCGGATCGTCAGCGGCTCGCCTGCCGGCACCGCAATGAACGTCGCCTCGACTTCGAGCCAGTGATGCTCGGGCTCGGGCACCGAAATGAGATAGGTCACTGGAGCCTGGGCGAAGGCGCTGGATGCCGCCAGCCCGAAGAGCACAATCGACGTCACGAGAGCGCGCACAGTCGTCATCATGAGCAGCAGTCTACGGGAATTGGCGAGGCCGTGAGTCGAGAAGTGCCGAAATCAGCGCGCCGTCATGAGGCGCCAGAGCCCCCGTGCCGAAAAGACGCGCGTCGGCAGGTCGGACTCGGCCAGAAACTCAGCCAGACGGCCGCGGACGTACGGACTGCGTGCGGCGCGCGCGGCGACGTAATCGACGAAACGCGGCCACGCCGTCCATCGCTGTGCCGTCGCGTACGCCCGGAAACGCGCGCCGTATCGCGCCTCGAGCGCGGCGCGATACGAACGTCCGATGGCCGGCAGGTCCGCGCCGGGCACTGCCGCCAGCTCGTCTACCAGCAGCGCGCTCTCCATCGCCTTGCCGATGCCCTCACCCGTCGCCGCGTAGGTCGTGCCCGCAGCTTCGCCGATGATGGCGAGCCCGCGGCGCGCGGCGCGCGTGCCTTCGAGACTCGTGCGCAGCGGCGCGCCGGTGATCGGCGTCGCGTTCGTGAACGGCCCGAAGCGCCGGCCGATAGGACCATCACCGGCCAGCAGGGCCTCGAGACTCGCGCGCAGGTTGACCCTGGCCGCGCGCAGTCCGCTGCCGGCGAACAACCCGACACCGACGTTCATGATGCCGCCCGGCGCAGGAAAGGCCCACGCGTAGCCGGGCACCAGCGTGCGATCGAGCGCAATGACGCAGGCGCCGTGCGCGCTCCCGCTGCGCGGCGTCGCATACACACGCAGTGCCGTGCCCGAGGCCTCGGACCGGGCGTCGGGATCGAACGCTTTCAGCGTCGCGCCGTTCGCGCCGCTGGCCAGCACGGTGAGCGCGGCCCTGATCTCAACGGAAGTCTGTCCCGTACGCCCCCGCACGCCAATCACGCGGTCGCCGTCGACGACTGGCGCGTCGATGGCGACCTGGCGGAGCTCGGCGCCGCAGGAGACCGCGTGCTCGAGCAGCATCTCGTCGAACACGCGGCGCGGCAGCACGCGCAGCGTGCCGGGAATCGACACGTCGGTGCCGTTCGCCGACGTCACGTTCAAGGCGGAAGACGTCGCGGCACGCGCGGTCACCGCATCTGTGAGTCCAAGCCTGTCGACAACGGCGAGCGAGTCGGCGATCAGCGCGTCGCCGCAGGTCTTGTCGCGCGGAAACGCCGCCTTGTCGCAGAGCACGACACGCAGTCCGCGCGAGGCGAGCGACGCGGCCGCCACGCTGCCGGCCGGACCGGCGCCAACGATTACGACGTCAGGGTGAGGAGACACGGGGCTCAGGGCTCAGGGCTCGCGAGCCGTTCCGACGACTCACCGACCAGGAGCGCGGGGATGGAGAACAGGGGGTCAGGCATCGTAGCCCCAGCCTGCGTGAGAGAACGTGTCCATCGCCGCGAAATTCTACCCGGTTGAATTTTCCCGGTTGATCCGTCCCGGACGCCACTCAACCGGGAAAATTCAACCGGGTTGAATTTCGGCGCACCGCCAGCACGCACAGCATCTCGAACAGCAGGTTCGCGGCGAGCAGCGACGTGATCTGGCCGGGGCCGTCGAACGGCGGCGACACTTCCACGAGATCGGCACCGACGATGTTGAGGCCGGCGAGACCGCGCACGAGGCGCTGCGCTTCGTGGCTGGTGAGGCCGCCGACTTCCGGCGTGCCGGTGCCCGGCGCGTACGCAGGATCGACACTGTCGATATCGAACGTCAGATACACCGGCCCATCGTCCATCACGCCGCGAATCTGATCGATCGTCCAGTCGATGCCTTCACGCTTCACGCCGTCGATGTCGACGACGCGGATGCCGTGCGCGCGATGGAAGTCGAATTCGTCTTCGCCGTACATCGGCCCGCGGATGCCGACCTGTACGAATCGGTCTTTGCGAATCAGGCCCTCTTCGATCGCGCGGATGAACGGCGACCCATGGAAGTACTTGCCGCCGAAGTACTCGTCCCACGTGTCGATGTGCGAATCGAACTGCACCAGCGCGAGGGGCCCGTGCTTCTTCGCGGCCGCGCGCAGCAGCGGCAGCGAGATCGAATGGTCGCCGCCGACCACGAGCGGCGTGGCACCCGCGTCGTGAATGGCCGACGCGCCGGCTTCGATGACCTCGAACGCGCGCTCGATGCCGATGGGCGGCACATCGAAGTCGCCGTAGTCGACGACGCGCAGGCGTTCGAACGGGTGGACCTTGAGAAAGTAGCTCCACGTGCGGATGAGCGACGACTGATTGCGCACCTCACGTGGCGCGAGCCGTGTGCCTGGCCGATACGACGCGCCGCCGTCGTACGGCGCGCCGCAGATGGCGACATCGACGCCGGTCAGGTCGCGCGTGTGCGGCAGACGCATGAACGTCGCCGGTTGCGCGAACCTCGGCGACTCGAACGAAGAGAGCGGGCCTACGCGCGGATCCACTTGAGGACTTCCGGCAGATTCGGCGCCTTGCCCTGCATCAGGATGCCGACACGGAAAATGCGGCCGGCGGCCCACACCAGAAACACCGTCGCCGCGAGGACGATGGCGACCGAGGCGAAGACCTGCCAGAGCGGCGGGCCGGGCGGCATCGCGAGCCGCATCATCATCACGAACGGCGTCACCGTCGGAAACATCGACATGCCGACTGCGAGCGGCGAGTCGGGCGAGCGGACGATGGCGAACGACGCGAGGTACGGCAGCATGATCAGCAGCATCGCCGGCTGCATCATGCTCTGGGCGTCCTTCAGATCGGAGCAGGCCGAGCCGAGCGCGAGGAAGATCGAGCCGTACATCAGCACCGCGCAGACGAGGAACATGAAGAACCACGCGAACAGGTCCCAGCGCAGCAGGTCCCATCGGCCGCTCTGGAAGATCGCGAAGATGCCACCGGCCATGTAAATCGACGCGAGCAGGATCGACACCGCGGCGACGCCGAGCAGCTTGCCCATCAGCAGCTTGAACGGCTCGATCGAGCCGACCAGCACCTCGCTGATCTTGCTCATCTTCTCTTCGACGATCGCATTGAGCAGGTGCTGCGCACCGGTCAGCACCGACAGGAACATCAGGATCAGGAAGACGAACGGCATCACGAACGTCGCGATGACGTCCGTCTCGCGCGCCTGTCCGACCGTGCCGTCGACCTGACGCGTCATCAGGCCATAGCTGGCGAGCGGCACGCGCGCGTTGAGGCGTTCGACGAGCGACTGATCGATGCCCGACCGCGCGAAGCGCTCGCGCGCGATCGCACGATTGAGGACGTCGCGCACCCAGTCGGGCAGCGGCTCGTACGACGGTGTCTCGGTGTAGTAGCGCACCGACTCGGCATCGCCGCCGGCGTCGATGATGCCGGCCGGCACTTCGATGAAGGCGAACAGGTCCTTTGCGCGCACGCGATCCGACAACGCGAGCTTCGCCTCGTCGGCCGAGCGGCCGGCAAGGTCGACGCGTTCGGGTACGAAGTGCGGGCCGGTCTGCGCGTCGCCTTCACCCTTCTCCGCGTTGTGCGCGGCGGCCGCCGCAGCCACGGCGTCGTACAGCACGCCGGTGCCGTCGATCACGGCGAAGCGCCGCACTTCGGTATCGGTGTGCCGCGCGGCGTACACCTGGAAGCCGATGGCGATGGCCATCAGCACCGGCATCAGCAGGATGCCGAGCAGGAAGGCCTTCGTCTTGACCAGCGTGAGGAACTCCATCTGGGCGACGGTCAGAATGCGACTCATGACACCACCTCGGCCGCGGCCGGCTCCGCATCGGTTGGATTGGCGATGCGCACGAAGATGTCGTGCAGCGACGGCTTGGTCACCTCGAACTGCTGCACCGCGCCACGCTGGACGAGCGCGTGGAGAAACGCCTGCGGGTCACCCGACAGCCGCAGGTCCTGATAGTTGCCGTGATCGTTGATGGCCTCGATGCCCGGCAGGCCGGCCAGCGTCGCCGCGCCGCCGGACACGCGCACGCGCACGGTGTCGTGACCGTAGCGCGCCTGCACCTCGTCGAGCGATCCATCGAGTACCTTGTTGCCGCGGAAGATCATGAAGATGCGATCGCACATCCGCTCGGCCGACGCCATGTCGTGCGTGCTGAAGACGACGGTGACGCCCTGCCGGCGCAACTCGAGCACGGCGTCCTTCAACGATTCGGCATTGACGGGGTCGAGTCCCGAGAACGGCTCGTCGAGGATGACCAGCTTCGGGCGCGTGACGATCGTCGAGATGAACTGGACCTTCTGCGCCATACCCTTCGAGAGCGCGTCGATCTTCTTGTCGGCCCAGTCGGTGAGGCCGAGCCGCCGCAGCCACTCGTCGATCACCGGGTCGAGCGCCTTCGTGGACGCGCCCTTCAGCGCGCCGTAGTACCGCAGGAGCTGACGCACCTGCATCTTCTTGTAGAGGCCGCGCTCTTCGGGGAGGAAGCCGATGTCGTCGCGCGCGGCGCGCGTGTCGTCGCGGCCGAGCACGCGGATGCGTCCGCTGTCGGGCAGCAGGATGTTCATGATCATCCTGATCGTCGTCGTCTTGCCCGAGCCGTTGGGACCGATGAAGCCGTAGATCGAGCCTTCGGGTACGTCGAGCGAGAGGTCGTTGACGGCGACGTGTGTGCCGAAGCGCTTGGTGACGCTGTCGAGATGAATGGCCGACATCAGGAAGCCTCGTGCAGAACGTGAAGGGCCGGGGAGCGGCGGGTGCAGTCTACGCGATTGACAGCGTTGTGAAACATTTCACACTATAATTGGCCGGGCTGGTTGGACGGCCTGCGACCGCCGCTTGCAGCGGCGGCCTTAATTTTCTGCGCTCAATCGATTAGGCTACACGGGGCCGCGCGCCGACTTGTCGTGCGCACACGCCCTCAGGCCACTATGAGTCAGCTATTCACAAAGAGCTCGAACGCCCTCGCCAGGACCAGCCTGGTCGGGGTCCTGGCCGTCGTTGGCTTCCTGGCGTGGTTCGTCCTGATGACACAGCGATCGGGATTTGCCACCGGCCAGGGGGAATTCATCGACCAGCCCATCCAGTTCTCGCACGCCCACCACGTGGGCGGCGTCGGTATCGACTGTCGGTATTGCCATACGACGGTTGAGACGTCGGCGTTCGCGAACATCCCGCCCACCAAGACGTGCATGAACTGCCACTCGCAGCTCTGGAACCAGGCTCCGATCCTCGAACCGGTCCGGGCCAGCTTCCGCGACGACACGCCGATCGAGTGGACGCGGGTCAACGACCTGCCCGATTTCGTGTATTTCAGCCACCAGGTGCACGTGGCCAAGGGCGTCGGGTGCGATACCTGCCACGGCCCCGTCGATAAGATGCCGCTGATGCTGCAGCATGCGTCGCTGCAGATGGAATGGTGCATCGAGTGCCACCGGGCGCCCGAGCAGTTCCTGCGGCCCAAAGAAGAAGTGTTCAACATGGCGTATCAGGCCCCGGCAAATCAGCTGGAATTGGGCAATCGCCTTAAGCAGGAATACGGGATCGCCGGCGCCGAGCATCTGACCAGCTGCTCGACGTGCCACCGGTAAGGGACACGGACAGCCCCGGTTTTTCTATGGATTTCTCTGAAATTCGTGCGCGTTTGGACGCCCTTGGCGGCCCGGAATCGGGCGGCCGTACGTATTGGCGAAGCCTGGATGAGCTGGCCGGCTCTCCCGAAGTGCAGGAGTTCCTGCACCGTGAGTTCCCGGCCAACGCCGCCGAGTTCACCGACCCGAAGGGCCGTCGCGACTTCCTGCGCCTGATGGGCGCCTCGATCGCGCTGGCCGGGGCCACCGCCTGCACGCGCCAGCCGGCCGAGAAGATCGTCCCCTACGTCCGGCAGCCCGAAGAAATCGTCCCCGGCCGCCCGCTCTACTTCGCGACCGCGATGCCGCTCGGCGGCTACGGCATGCCGCTGCTCATCGAAAGCCACATGGGCCGGCCGACGAAGGCCGAAGGCAACCCCGAGCATCCCGCAAGTCTCGGCGCTACAGACATTTACGGACAGGCATCGATTCTCGACCTCTACGATCCGGACCGCTCGCGCACGGTGCTCAACCGCGGCGACGTCTCGACCTGGAACGCGTTTCTGACGTTCATGCGCGCGCAACTGACCGCGCAGGCGGCCACAGAGGGGGCGGGCGTCCGCATCCTGACCGAGCCCGTCACGTCGCCGACGCTTGCCGCGCAGATGGCCCTGCTCCTGGAGTCACTGCCCGCCGCCCGCTGGTACCAGTGGGATCCCGTGTTCGGCGTGACCAACTCCGGCTCCGCCGCGCGCTACGCGTTCGATCAGGCCGACGTCATCGTCTCGCTCGACGCCGATTTCCTGGGCAGTGGCCCGGGCGCGGTGCGCGCGCAGAAGGACTTCGCCAAACGGCGGCGTGTGGATCACCCCGGCGCCGAAATGAACCGCCTCTACGTCGTCGAGCCCACGATGACGGTGACCGGCGCCAAGGCCGATCACCGGATGCCGCTGAAGGCGCGTGACGTCCAGGCGTTCGCCGCGGCGCTGGCCTCCGCGGTCGGTGCGGGCGCGGGTTCCGCCCCGGCGAACGGCGCTCTGCCGGCCGAAGCGTCGACGTGGGTGTCGGCGATTGCGAAGGACCTCCGTGCACACAGCAGCCGTGCGGTCGTCGTCGCTGGCGCGACGCAGCCGCCGGCCGTGCACGCGATCGCGCGTGCCATCAACCAGGCGCTCGGCAGCACGGCCGTCACGTATAGCGCGCCCGCCACCGCGGCGCCCGTCGACGGTGCTCGGTCACTGCGCGAGCTCGTCGCCGACATGGAAGCCGGCCGCGTGGAAGTGCTGCTGATGCTCGGCGGCAACCCGGTCTTCACGGCGCCCGCCGATCTGAACTTCGGGCAGCACCTCGAACGCGTGCCGATGCGCGTGCATCTGAGCGACCGCGTCGACGAGACCTCGTCGCTCTGCCACTGGCACATCAACGAGGCGCACTACCTCGAGGCGTGGGGCGACATCCGCTCGTTCGACGGCACGGTCTCGATCATCCAGCCGCTCATCGCGCCGCTCTACGGCGGCAAGAGCGCGCTCGAAGTCGTTGCCGCCCTCAACGGCGCCGGCGACCGCTCGGGCCTCGACCTCGTCCGCGAACACTGGGAAGAACAGGGCCTTTCGGAAGGCGGATCGTTCGAGAAAGCCTGGCGCAAGGCCCTCCACGACGGCTTCATCGCGTCGGCCGGAACCACGGGAGCTGCGAACGCCGAACCGGGAACCGAACCCGTGGACCCCATGGAACCTGCGGAACCTGGTTCCGGTTCCGGCCTCGAAATCGTCTTCCGTCCCGGCCCGACCATCCTCGACGGCCGCTTCGCGAACAACGGCTGGCTGCAGGAGCTGCCGAAGCCGCTGACGAAGATCACGTGGGACGCGGTCGCCTACATCAGCCCCGCCACGGCCTCGCGGCTCGGGCTCGACAGCCGCGATCTGGTCGATCTGACCTACGAGGGCCGCACGGCGCAGATGCCGATCTGGGTGCAGCCGGGCCATGCAGACGACTCGGTGACCGTGCACTTCGGCTACGGCCGTACGCACGCGGGCCGCGTCGGCAACGGCGTCGGCTTCAACGCGTATCTCCTCCGCACGTCCACCGCGCCGTGGTTCGGCAGCGGCCTCGAGATCGCGAAGGCGGGCACGTACGACCTCTCGACCACGCAGACGCACTGGTCGATGGAGGGCCGCGCGCCCGTGCGTGTCGTCACGAAGGACGAGTACGCCGCGCATCCCGAGACGGTCCATCACATGGGCCACACGCCCGCGCCCGACATGACGCTGTACCCGCAGTACGAGTACAACGGCTACAAGTGGGGCATGGCGATCGACACGGGCACGTGCACCGGCTGCAGCGTGTGCATCATCGCCTGCCAGTCCGAGAACAACATCGCCATCGTCGGCAAGGAGCAGGTCAAGCGCGGTCGTGAGATGCACTGGCTGCGCGTCGACACGTACCACGCCGGCAACATCGATGCGCCCGAGACGTACCACCAGCCGATTCCCTGCATGCAGTGCGAGAACGCGCCCTGCGAGCAGGTCTGTCCGGTGGCGGCGACCACGCACAGCGCCGAAGGCCTGAACGACATGGTCTACAACCGCTGCGTGGGCACGCGGTACTGCTCGAACAACTGCCCGTACAAAGTGCGGCGGTTCAACTTCCTGCTCTTCACCGACTACTCGACGCCGTCGTTCGACATGATGCGCAATCCGGACGTCACCGTCCGCAGCCGCGGCGTCATGGAGAAGTGCACCTACTGCGTGCAGCGTATCAACCACGCCCGCCAGGACGCGAAAGCCCAGAACCGGGGCATCGCCGACGGCGAGATCAAGACGGCGTGCGAGCAGGCCTGCCCGTCGGACGCGATTGTCTTCGGCGATCTCAACGATCCCGAGAGCCGCGTGTCGAAGCTGAAGGCGCAGGAACGCAACTACGGCATTCTCGAGGATCTGAACACGCGCCCGCGCACGACCTATCTGGCGACGGTGCGCAATCCGAATCCCGAGCTCGAGCCGGCGGCCGCGACCGCGGCGGCCGGCCACTGATGGACATGGCACTGATGCCCGAGACCGGGCACACGACGCCAGGCGGGGTGCAGGGGCCCCGCCGGAGAGATGTGAATGGCTGACGCGCCCTACGACGCCAATAAGACGGTCCCGCTCGTTGCGCCGGGACACACATTCCGCACGATCACCGAGAAGATCAGCTCGGTCGTCCTGACGCCGAAAACGCCGCTGGCGTGGTTCGTCGTGACGTTCATCGGCTTCAACCTGCTGATGGTCTTCACGGTGTCGGTCGTCTACCTGCTGATGAAGGGCGTCGGCATCTGGGGCAACAACGTACCGGTCGGCTGGGCGTTCCCGATCATCAACTTCGTCTGGTGGATCGGCATCGGCCACGCCGGCACGCTGATCTCCGCGATTCTGCTGCTGCTCAAGCAGGACTGGCGCACGTCGATCAACCGCTTCGCCGAGGCGATGACGATCTTCGCGGTGGCCTGCGCGGCGGTCTTCCCCATTCTTCACACCGGCCGCCCGTGGCTGGCGGCCTACTGGCTGTTCCCCTACCCGAACGCGATGGGCCTCTGGCCCAACTTCAAGAGCCCGCTCATCTGGGACGTCTTCGCCGTCTCGACGTACGCGACGGTCTCGATTCTGTTCTGGTACACGGGCATGATTCCCGACCTCGCGACGTTCCGCGACCGGGCGAAGCACCTGATCTCGCGCAGGATCTACGGCGTGCTCGCGCTCGGCTGGCGCGGGTCGGCGCGCCACTGGGAGCGCTACGAGAAGGCCACGCTGCTGCTGGCCGGGCTCTCGACGCCCCTGGTCCTCTCGGTCCACACGATCGTCAGCTTCGACTTCGCCGTGGCGAACCTGCCGGGCTGGCACGCGACGATCTTCCCGCCCTATTTCGTCGCCGGCGCCGTCTATGCCGGCTTCGCGATGGTGCTGACGCTCGCGATTCCGCTGCGCCGGCTGTACGGCCTCGAAGACTTCATCACGATGCGGCACATCGACAACATGGCCAAGGTCATGCTGACGACCGGTCTCATCGTGGTCTACGGCTACGCGTGCGAGCTGTTCTACGGCTGGTACAGCGCGAATCAGTACGAGCGCTTCATGCTGTGGAACCGCATGACCGGGCCGATGGGCTGGTCGTACTGGGCGCTGCTGCTGTGCAACTTCCTGGTGCCGCAGTTGATGTGGTCGCGCCGTCTGCGCAACAACCTGCTCGTGGTCTTCATCGCCGCGATGTTCGTCAACGTCGGCATGTGGCTCGAGCGGTTCGTCATCATCGTGACGAGCCTGCACCGCGACTTCCTGCCCAGCTCGTGGGACATGTACTACCCGACCGCGTGGGACTTCGCGACGTTCGCGGGCACCATCGGCCTGTTCCTGACGCTGTTCTTCCTGTTCGTGCGCGTGCTGCCGATGATCGCGATCTTCGAGATGCGGATGCTGGCGCCGGGGGCGCACCCGACGTCGGACGCGATGCCGGCCGCTGGCGCCGGTGACGTCAAGGGGCACGAGTAATGGCACACCAGCACACGGCTGAGACACCCTTCTACGGCCTGATGGCCGAGTTCGAGAGTCCCGACGCGCTGCTCACAGCGGCGCGCCGCGTGCGCGAGGCGGGGTACACGAAGATCGATGCGTTCTCGCCCTTCCCGATTCACGGTCTCGGCGAAGCGATCGGCTTCAAGGAGCGGTCGGTCGCGAAGATCGTGCTCGTCGCCGGCATCATCGGCCTGATGGCCGGCTACGGTCTCGAGTACTGGACCTCGGTCGTCGACTACCCCATCAACATCGGCGGCCGTCCGCTGCACTCGTGGCCGATGTTCGTGCCGCCGGCGTTCGAAACGACGATTCTGTTCGCCGCCATCTCGGCGGTGGTCGGGATGCTGGCGCTCAACGGACTGCCGCAGCCGTATCACCCGGTGTTCAACGCGCCGCGGTTCTCGATGGCGTCGCAGGACAGCTTCT
>Ga0079224_100000993_pt1 | contig 30934 bp, 33 predicted proteins | sample Stecom2015_FD_80414 | JGI IMG/M metagenome (GOLD analysis project Ga0079224, IMG submission 80414) | Agricultural soil microbial communities from Utah to study Nitrogen management - Steer compost 2015 | ecosystem: Environmental > Terrestrial > Soil > Agricultural land | place: USA: Utah... | reverse complement strand
AGAAAGACCAAAAGGGGAAGCAGCAATTGTTTGAACCCGATCTTGATTCCACCTTCCTTGAGGGAGGCCAGGTAAACGGCGGTCAGGGCCAAAAGGATCCCGATGCCCTGCAAAAGGGACAGCCGGTCCCCATAGAGGAAGACCCCCAGCAATACGGGAATGGCAAGGGACATCTTTGTGGCCACGGAGGTCACGGAAACCCCCACCCTTTGGGAGGTGATGGCCATTAGGTTGAAGATACAGATGAACAGCACGCCCATGGCCGGGGGGCCCCATGCCCAGGAAGCTTCCACGATCTGTCCCGGGTCCACCTTCCCCTCATAGAGAAAGAGTCCGACCGTACAGGCCGTGATATAATTGAAGATGATGGCATTGAGGGTCTGGACCCGCATAGGTTCGAACCCTTTGAATATTATAAATATAAGGGAGGAGCTCAGAATGCTCAAGGCCAGGTCGATCATGGGTTCAGGCGGGTTTTGAGTTGGGTTATGTCCTCCCTGCCCAATTGCAGGTTCCACACTTGGATCCCCAATTGTGCGGCAGCATCGGTATTTTCGGCCAAGTCGTCCACAAAGAAGGTCTCTCCCGCTTTGAGCCGGTTCCGGTCCAGTACAAATTCAAAGATTTCCCGATCGGGCTTGCGCATGCCCATTTCATGGGAGAGGTAAAAGACGTCAAAGGCGTTTTTGAACCTTTGGAACCGTTCCGTGCCCATCCGGTCCCTGACGTGTTGCATATGGAGTTCGTTGGTGTTGCTCAGCAACAACAACCTATAGCGTTTCTGTCGGGCCAAATCCTCAAGAAATTCCAGTCGGTGTTCCGGAAAGTCCAACAGTATGGAATTCCAGGCACGGACCAAAAATTCCCTGGGAGCCTTTGGGAACTGCAGGGAGACCCTGTCCAAGAATTCAGGGGTGGCCACGGTCCCCCTTTCGTATTGGTGAAACAGTTCCATCAGCTCTGGGGAAATGGATTCAAAACCATAGTCCATCATGGCCCGGGCCGTGGCCCCTTTGTCCAGGTTGATGAGCACATCGCCAAAATCCAGAATTATGTTCTTAATCATTTCTGTATATGGATAGGGTATCGTCCAATATATATTGTATGTCGGTGGGCATTCCCCCGACCTTTGGTGCGGGCGTGCCTTTTTCAAACCGGTTGGGTCCACGGAAGACCCTGGCTTCGTCCCACAGCCCCTCCTCCAGAAAGGATTGCAGGGTCTTTCCCCCTCCTTCAACCAAGACACTGCCGATCGATCTCCGGTACAGGAGCTCACAGATTTGGGGGGGCAACGGCCTTGAAAAATCCACGGTTTCATAGGTCGGTGACCCCCCGATGTCCTTGGGGAGATCCCCCTGGGTCAACACCAGGGTTTGGACCGAGCCGTCCAGCACATGGGAATGGGCCGGAATTTTCAACTCCCGGTCCAGGACGATCCGTATGGGGTCCTTGCCGGCCCAGTCCCGAACGGTCAATTTTGGGTCATCCTCCAAAACGGTCCCGGTTCCCACCAGGATCGCCTGTTCCTCACTGCGCCATTTATGGACCAGTTGTTTGGATTGGGCGTTGCTGATCCAATAGGGCCGGGGAGACCCTGCCCTAAGGGCCTTGTCCGGGGCGATGAAGCCATCCTGGGTCTCGGCCCATTTCAGGATGATATAGGGCCGCTTTTTTTCGTGCAGGCAGAGAAAACGCCTATGGTGTTCCCTGCATTCCTTCTCCAGGATCCCCACCTTGACCCTGCAGCCCGCGGCCTGCAGTTTTGCGATGCCCTTGCCCGCCACCTTTTCGTGGGGGTCCCGGATTCCTATGTACACTTCGGGAATTCGGTGCCTTAGGATCAAATCCACACAGGGGGGTGTTTTTCCAAAATGGGAGCAGGGTTCAAGGCTGACGTATAGGGAAGCCTCGCTGAGCAATTCCTTGTTCCGAACCGATTCGATGGCGTTCACCTCGGCATGTGGACCCCCGTATGGACTTGTGAACCCCTCCCCGACAATGCGGCCCCCATGGACCACCACGCAGCCGACCATGGGGTTGGGAGCGGTGGTACCCAAGCCCTTTTTGCCCAATTCCAGGCAACGGAGGATATATTTTTGGTGTATATTCACCGAGCAAAAATAGAACAATATAACAGTTGTGAATTGCTTTCAGACCCCTAAATTAGGTAGTAATTGGCAACAGGGATTTTGAGTTGAAAAAGAATATCATTATGGGAGTTGTGAAAATCCGGGAAATCACCCCGGAGGACAACAAGGAGGTCGCCCGCTTGGTACGCGAAGTGCTGGTGGAACTGGGGGTGCCCAAAATAGGCACGGCCTATGCGGATAGCACCTTGGATGACATGTTCGCCCAGTCCAGGCTTCCCGGGACGGCATACTTTGTGGTCGAGGAGGATGGGAAGATCTTGGGGGGCGCTGGAATCGCTCCCTTGGAGCAGGGCGGGGAGCAGATTTGTGAGCTCCAAAAAATGTATTTTTCAAAAGAGGCCCGGGGGCGTGGAATAGGCTCAAAAATGATGGAAACCTGCCTGGAAAGGGCCCGGGAATTCGGATATGCACAATGTTATTTGGAAACCCTGCCCTATATGGAGGCCGCACAAAGGCTGTATAAAAGGTACGGTTTTGGGCCACTCGATGCCCCCATGGGAAGTACGGGCCATTTTTCCTGTACCGTTTGGATGTTAAGGGACCTGTGATGCAACTCAGGACGATCAAGGATATTTTCCACAAGGAACTCAATGGGCTTTATCCCAAGGAAGAGGTGGACTCCTTTTTCCACAGTTGTGTGGAACACTATTTGGGCATGGAACGCTTTGTACTGGCCCTTCGCCCGGATCTGGTGCTGACCAAGGAGGAGGAATCGCCCTTTTTTGCGGCCTTGGCCCAACTGCGTTTGGAAAGGCCCATCCAATATATCCTGGGCGTGGCCCATTTTATGGGTCTCGGGTTCAAGGTCAATGAAAATGTGCTCATTCCCAGGCCTGAAACCGAGGAATTGGTGCAATGGATCCTGGACGACCATGGGGATCGGGGGGAGCCCCTGGAAATCCTCGACATCGGAACCGGCAGCGGATGCATTGCCATATCCTTGGCAAAGCATCTTCCCCGGGCCCGGGTACACGCCCTGGACATTTCCGAAAAGGCCTTGGAAGTGGCAGGGGAGAATGCCGCTGCCCATGGGGTGGACATCCATTTTATGCAAGGGGACATCCTGGGTCCCTGGGATCTGGGACATTCCCTTCCAAAACTTGACCTTATCGTTTCCAATCCCCCCTATGTCCGGGAGTTGGAAAAGGAACAGATGAGAAACAATGTAAAGGAACATGAACCCGCACTGGCCCTGTTTGTGCCGGATGGGGATCCCCTGGTCCACTATGACGCCATTGCACGCCATGCCCATGGGCGGTTGGGGGAAGCCGGGCAGTTGTATCTGGAGATCAACCAATTTCTGGGAAAGGGGACAAAAAGACTTTTGGGGGAACACAATTTTTCGGAAATTGAGCTGCGAAAGGACCTATATGGTAATGATAGGATGCTAAAGGCCAAAAAAAAGTGAATGGATAGTGTATCGGTTTTTTGCGGGAGCAGTGAAGGAAATGACGAAAATATCGTGGAAGCTGCCCGTGAACTGGGGCGAGTGCTCAGCGGCAATGGGATCACCCTGGTATACGGGGGGACCAAGGTCGGTCTGATGGGGGCCCTGGCCGATTCCACCCTGGCGGGCCACGGCAGGGTCATCGGGGTGATCCCCGATTTTTTGAAGGCCAAGGAAATCCTTCACGGGAATCTGGACCAAACCATTGTGGTGGAGAGCATGCACCAGCGCAAGATGAAAATGCACGAGCTTTCCCAGGGCGTCATTGCCCTTCCCGGAGGCTTTGGGACTTTGGAGGAGTTGTTTGAAATGACCACCTGGGGCCAGTTGGGACTGCACTTCAAACCAATCGGCCTGTTGAACACCGGCGGATTTTTTGATCCCCTATTGGTTTTTTTGGACTCCATGGTCGCCAAGGGATTTCTAAAAGCCGAGAACCGCAAAATGCTCCTGGTGGATGATTCCTCCACAGCACTATTGGCCAAAATGGAAGCCTATCGTCCATCGTACGTCCCAAAATGGATCAATAAAGCACAGACCTAGATGAGCGACATACAAAAGAGAATAGCTGCCCTAAGGGAGGAACTCGACCGGCACAATCACAATTACTATGTATTGGACACCCCAACCATATCCGACTATGAGTTCGATATGAAGCTTGAGGAACTCAGCGGTCTGGAACGGGAACACCCGGAATTTTACGACCCTGCCTCCCCAACGGTCCGGGTAGGGGGGGCGGTCACCAAGAACTTCAAGACCGTGGCCCACCAATGGAGGATGTATTCCCTGGACAATTCCTATTCCAAGGAAGACCTGGAAGATTGGGAAAAACGGATCCAGCGCATTTTGGGGGACGCCGACCTGGAATTCAGTTGTGAGCTAAAATACGACGGGGCCTCCATTAACCTGACCTATGAAGAAGGCCGCTTGGTCCGGGCGGTTACACGCGGGGACGGCTTCCAAGGGGACGATGTGACCGACAACGTCAAGACCATTCGATCGGTCCCCTTGCAATTGAAAGGGGATTACCCCCCAAAATTTGATATCCGAGGGGAGATCATCCTGCCCCTGGAGGGCTTTGCCAAAATGAACCGGGAACGTTTGGATGCCGGGGAGGATCCCTATATGAACCCACGGAACACCGCGGCGGGCAGTATAAAATTACAGGACAGTGCCCTGGTGGCCCAAAGGCCTTTGGATTGCCTTTTGTACGGAATAGTCGGGGAAAATTTGGGAATTTCCACCCAATTCGAAGCCTTGGAAAAGGCCCGCTCCTGGGGGTTCAAGGTGCCCGAGGTGGCCCAACTCTGCAAATCCACTGCCGAAGTGATGCAGTTCGTGGAGCATTGGGATGAAAATAGGCATACCCTTCCCTATGAGACCGATGGTGTGGTGGTCAAGGTCAACAGCATTCAACAACAGGAGGAGCTAGGGCATACCGCGAAATCCCCCCGTTGGGCCATGGCCTATAAGTTCACCACAGAACAGGCCTCCACGATCATGGAGAAGATCAGCTATCAGGTGGGCCGTACCGGGGCCATCACCCCGGTGGCAAATCTAAGGCCGGTCCTTTTGGCGGGGACCACGGTCAAGAGGGCCTCCCTTCACAATGCCGACCAGATCGCGAAATTGGATGTCCGTGAAGGGGATACGGTCTTTGTGGAAAAGGGGGGGGAGATCATTCCCAAGATCGTTGGGGTGGACCTTGAAAAGCGCAAGGAAGGCTCCCTGCCCACCCAATATATCGACCAATGTCCCGAATGCGGTACGCCCTTGGTCCGAAAACCGGGGGAGGCCCATCATTTTTGCCCCAACGAAACGGCCTGTCCCCCACAGATCACCGGCCGCATCCAACATTTCATTTCCCGCAAGGCCATGGATATCGAAGGACTGGGCAGTGAAACGGTGGAACTGCTCTACAAACAGGGGTTGATCGCCAACTATGCCGATCTCTACACCTTGACGGTCGAACAGCTGTTGCCCCTGGAGCGCATGGCCGAGAAATCGGCGGAAAACCTGGTCAAAGGCGTGGAAGCTTCCAAGAACATTCCCTTTGAACGCCTGCTCTTCGCCCTGGGCATTCGGTTTGTGGGGGAGACCGTGGCCAAGAAATTGGCCTTGGCCCATGGGGACATCGATGCCCTGATGGCCTCCTCAAAGGAAGAGTTGATGGCCGTGGATGAAATTGGGGAACGCATTGCGGAGAGCGTGCTTGCCTTTTTCGCCGAGGCCTCCAACCGAGAAATCGTGGAACGTCTAAAATCATATGGCCTGCAATTTTCTTTGTCCGAGTCACGGGCACAGCCCCGATCGGACAAATTGAAAGGACAGGTTTTTGTGGTCTCGGGGGTTTTTCAGCGTATGGGCCGGGAAGAACTGAAAGGGATCATCGAGGACCACGGGGGCAAGGTGGCCTCATCCATATCCTCCAAGACCGGCTATGTGGTGGCTGGGGACAATATGGGACCCAGCAAGAAGGTCAAGGCTGAATCCCTGGGCATTCCCATTCTGGGAGAAGAGGAATTTCTGCAACTGTTGGAACAATGATCCCAGCATCCCTTGAATACTTTAAGGAAAGTCTGGGAGGTCAAGCCCCGCCCGGGAATTGGCCGGATGCCCTTAAGGCCCTATGGCATATCTACAAAGGGGAGTGGGAGGCCTCCCACAACATTGCACAGGAGCTGGATTCCCAAATGGGGAGTTGGATCCATGCCCACCTCCATCGCAGGGAAGGGGACCGTTGGAATGCGGGTTATTGGTACAATAGGGCCGCAAAGGAGTACCCCCGAAATTCCCTTGAAGAGGAACTCGAGCTCTTGGTCAGGGCCAATGTGGAAGAAGGCCCCCTTTGACCTAGACCACTATGGATATTCCTTCGGCCGATGCGTTTTTATCGGCATCCAGATAGAAGTCGATCCGTCCGAGATTGATGCCATAGCATCCCACTTGGTTTACCAATACGGAGTTTCCATTCTTGTTGTGGTGCACTTCGGGCCGGTCCAAAAAGGTATGGGTATGTCCTCCGATGATCAGTTGGGTGTGCTCGGTGGCCCGGGCCAATTGGATGTCCGAGGGACGGTCCGGCTCCGGGTAGGCATGGCCCAGATGGGAAAGGCAGATGATCAGCCCACAGTTTTCCTCTTCCTTGAGAAGGCGTTCCATATCCCGGGCGATTTCGAAAGGATCCAAATGGACGGTCTCCCCATACATGCGTTTGGTCACCAAACCTTCCAGTTTGATTCCGATTCCATAGACCCCGATCTTCACCCCGTCCAGGACAAAGACCCTATAGGGTTTTATGAGCCCGTTCAAGGGCGTATTGGAAAAGTCGTAATTGGCCGAGACAAAATCGAATCCGGCGTGTGGCATTTGTACCAATAGCCCGCCGACCCCATTGTCAAAATCATGGTTGCCCAGGGTCGCGGCATCATAGCCGAGTTTGCTCATCAATTTGAATTCCAGTTCCCCTCCGTAAAAGTTGAAATAGGGAGTGCCCTGGAAGATGTCCCCGGCATCGAAGAGCAGGGTATTGGGGTTCTCTTTGCGGATACGGTCCACCAGGGTGGCCCGACGGGCCACTCCTCCCATATTCGAAAACTCTGGATGGGTTTCGGGAAAGGGATCGATATGGCTGTGCACATCATTGGTGTGCAGGATCGTGATATGCTTCTTGCCAAAATTGGAACAGGAAGCCAGAGAGAATCCTCCAAGTCCCACCATGGCCGATGCCGCGGTCGTTCCGGTTATAAAATTCCTTCTCTTCATCATTCTCTCTCCTGGATAAATCGATCGTCCACCCGGGCCCTTAGGGTATCCTTCTTCCCAAAGTGGTCGATCAGGGCGTTGCGCAATAAGTAGTCGATAGGGGTCACGGACACCATTTCATCGAAAAAACCGATGCTGGGACCACCGTTGACCAGATAGTCGGAGGTGGCCACAAAATAATTGCGGTTCTCGTCAAAGGGTTTTCCCTGTATGTCCACGGATTCCAAACCTCCATTTTTGTCCAATACGATCTGGATCCCTGAAATGGGGTTGCCCTCCCGGGACTTGGCCAGAAAATCGATCAGATCCAACATGGCCGTGCCATTGAGCTCCACCACCACGATAAAATTCTCAAAGGGCATGACCTCATAGGCATTGCGGGCGGTCACGGGCCCCGCCGGGATGATGGACCGCAATCCCCCCTGGTTCAATACCACAAAATCCAGTTCCAGGCCGGTCCTTCCCCTGAAAATGGGGGCCGTTTCCTCGAAAACGATGTCCGCGATCAAATTCCCGAGGGAAGTGTTCCACTTTCCGTCATCCAAAAGGAGGGGCTCGGGAGCCCGGGAAAGGGTGCTGTCCAATACCTGGTCGATCCTTTCCCTGTAGGGGGCGACAAAGCCCACAATGGAATCCGTCTGTGAAATGGTGGCATCAACGGTCAGTTGTTTGCCATGGATTTCGGTGAGTTTCTCCGGATTTCCTTTACAGGACAATAAAAAACAAAAAGTTACAATTGCAACAAATTGTTTAAATTTTAAAGCATTCACCTTCCTATCTTTGTTAAGTCGTCTTGGTAGTTTATTTACCTTTGTAAAAATGCACAAAAATATGTTCATAAAGGGACTCCAAGAAAAATTTAAGATTAAATCCGGGCTTAAATATTTAAAGGGGGAAATGGAACGGCCCCAAGAGCCCGTTGGACGTGAAAAAGGGATCAAAAGCATTGGTTGCATCGTGGATGTGGACGAGTTCGACGGTCCGGAGGTCTTTTACGAACTTATAGAGGAGTTTTCACTCCGGCCCAATGCCATCAAGATTGTTGGATATAAGCGGGAACACGACAAGAATTCCCCCTATTCCATACAAATGTTCACCGATCGGGACCTGGGATGGAAGGGACAGATCGAAAATGGGTATGTATTGGAGTTCCTGAGTCGGGAATACGACCTCCTGATCAACTATTACCAGCAGGACAGCCTGATATTGAAATTGCTTTCGGTCCGGACGGCGGCCCGATTGAAAGTGGGACTGGGAGGCCAGGATCCCAAGATGAACGATTTGATCTTGAACATGCCCATGAAGGATTTCAAACTGTTCAAGAGCGAACTTAAAAAATATTTGAAAGTACTAAATGAACTATAGTATGGAACAGTTTAGCGGCACAGGGGTCGCCTTGGTAACTCCATTTGGACAGGACTCGTCCGTGGATGTCGGAGCTTTGGAAAGAATTGTGGAACACTGCATCCAGGGGGGGATCGACTATCTGGTGGTCCTTGGGACCACTGCGGAGGCCGTCACCCTCTCCAAGGAGGACAAACAACGGGTCATGGACGTGGTGGTCCGGACCAATGCGGGCAGGTTGCCCCTGGTGGTCGGGGTCGGCGGAAACCATACCGGGGCCGTACTTGCGGATCTGGAGCGCTTGGACCTTTCGGAATTCAGTGCGATCCTATCGGTATCCCCCTATTACAACAGGCCCACCCAAGAGGGAATATTTCAGCATTTCAATGCCTTGGCCGATGCATCCCCCAAACCGATCATCCTGTACAACGTGCCTTCCAGGACGGCCTGCAATATGTTGGCTTCTACCACTCTGAGGCTTGCACAGCACCCCAACATCATTGGAATCAAGGAGGCCAGCGGGGACCTGGGGCAGATCGACCAGATCATCTCGGGAAGGCCTGGGGGTTTCATGGTGATTTCCGGGGACGACCTAACGGCCCTGCCCACGGTATTGGCCGGGGGATCCGGGGTGATCTCCGTTCTGGGCCAGGGACTTCCGGCCCCCTTTTCCAAAATGATCCGCCTGGGCCTGGAGGGCAATGCCGGCGAAGCCTACCAGATCCATCACCGATTGAAGCCGCTGATGTCCATGATCTTTGAGGAAGGCAACCCGGCAGGGATCAAATCCGTACTCCAGGGGCAGGGCCTCTGTGGGACCCGGGTCAAGTTGCCGCTGGTCGAGGCCAGCCCGTCCCTACAGCAAAAAATACAGGGCTTTTTGAAGACCTTGGAACGGGCCCATGTTTAAATTTGGTTAAAAAAGCCCCCAAGGCTTTGGAGGATAAGGACAACATCCTATTTTTGAGCGGTAAAATCTTTTTTTAAATCCGTTCATTATCACTAATTTTGCAAAATGTTTTTAAAAATGAGGTCCATCCCCCTTTTTTTATTGGTCCTGCTATTGGCCACCTCCTGCAGTGAGTACCAGAAAGTGCTCAAGAACACGGATGTGAAGCCCAAGTATGACCTTGCCGAAAAGCTGTACAACGAAGGGGATTACAAACGGGCGATACGCCTGTTCGAACAAATAGCCCCCCAATATGTGGGCAAGCCCCAGGGGGAGCGGGTGATGTTCTTCTTTGCGGACAGTTATTTCAAGAACAGGGACTACTACCTCTCGGGATATCAATTCGAACGTTTTGTGAAATCCTACCCCAGGAGTGAAAAGGTCCAAGAGGCCAGCTTTATGGATGCCAAGAGCCATTATATGTTGTCGCCGGTGCACTCCCTGGACCAGACAGAAACCGACAAGGCCCTCTCCAAGCTTCAGGTGTTCATCAACACCTATCCCGATTCCGAATATTTTGACCAGGCCAATGCCCTGGCCGCGGAACTGACCACCAAGAAGGAGAAAAAGGAATTGGAAATAGCCAAGCAGTTCAATAAGTTGGGCGAGTTCAACCTGCCCATCCTGATTTCCGCCATCACGGCCTTGGACAATTTCATCTCGGAAAACCCGGGATCGATATACCGGGAGGAGGCCATGTACTACAGGATCGAGTCGGCCACCCATTTGGCTGTAAACAGTACCCCGGATAGAAAAAAGGAACGCTTGGAAGATGCCCTTGGGGCCTATAACAGTCTCATGCGAGAATTTCCGGAAGGTGAGTTCAAGGACAGGGCGGACGACCTGGCCGGGACCATCCAAAAGGAGTTGAACGCCTTTGAGCTTTCAAAATAAAGAACAGTTTTAAAAATAAGAGCTTCAGTATGCAAGATTTGAAGAACACAAAGGCACCGGTTTCCACGGTTACCTTGAACAGGAACGAGTTTGATGCCAAGACCGGCAACATTTACGAGGCCATTTCCATCGCTTCAAAAAGGGCCGTACAGATCAATTCCGATATCAAGAAGGAATTGTTGGAAAAGCTGGAGGAATTCGCCACGTACAGCGATAGCCTTGAAGAGGTCTTTGAAAACAAGGAACAGATCGAGGTCTCCAAATTCTACGAAAAACTGCCCAAACCACATGCCTTGGCGGCACAGGAGTGGTTGGATGACAAAATCTATTACAGGAACACAGAGAAAGACGCATAAGTCATGCTCGGCGGTAAAAAAATCCTTTTGGGAATTTCCGGGGGAATTGCCGCCTACAAGACCACCTTTCTGGTTCGATTGTTTATAAAGGCAGGTGCCGAGGTCAAGGTAGTGATGACCCGGGACGCCCTTGGCTTTGTGACCCCACTGAGCCTTTCCACCCTTTCCAAGAACCCCGTATTGATGGATTTTGTCAATGAGGAGGAGGGGAGCATCTCCTGGAACAACCATGTGGAACTCGGGATGTGGGCGGATTTGATGATCATAGCGCCGGCCACGGCCAACACCCTTTCCAAAATGGCCAGTGGAAGCAGTGACAATCTGTTACTGGCCACTTACCTTTCTGCGAAATGCCCCGTATATTTTGCCCCGGCCATGGATTTGGACATGTACGGGCATCCCAGTACCAAGGCATCCATCGAAAAACTCCAATCCTTTGGAAACACCGTGATCCCGGCAGAATCCGGGGAATTGGCCAGTGGGCTGGTCGGGGAAGGTCGGATGGCAGAACCTGAAAACATTATCGAATTCATCAAAGCGGACCTGGCACTCGGTTTGCCGCTCAGCGGCAAAAAGGTGCTCATCACGGCCGGCCCCACCCATGAGGCCATCGACCCCGTGAGATATCTGGGGAACCATTCCACCGGGACCATGGGCTTTGAACTGGCCAAGAAGGCCGCAGATCTGGGTGCCCGGGTGATCCTTGTGAGCGGCCCCACCCATTTGGATGTGGCCCACAGTTCCATCGAGACGATCAGGGTCCAATCGGCCCTGCAGATGTTCGAGGCCTGCCACCGGCACTACGGGGAAATGGATGTGGTCATCTGTGCGGCCGCCGTGGCCGATTTCCGCCCCAAGGCCATTGCCCCGCAAAAAATCAAAAAAGGGGAGGGGGGACTGCGCATTGAACTGGAGCCAAACCCCGACATCCTGCAATCCCTGGGGGAGATCAAAACCCGTCAATTTCTGGTGGGCTTTGCCCTGGAGACCGAGAATGCCCTGGAAAACGCCAAAGGGAAGCTCCGGCGCAAGAACCTGGACGCCATCGTCCTCAATACCCTGGAAGATCCCGGGGCAGGTTTCGGACCCGGCAGCAACAAAATCACCTTTATTGATAAGAAATTGGAAATTAAAGCGTTTGGATTGAAGACGAAGCCCGAAGTGGCCTCGGACATATGGGAAGAAATCATCTCCGGAATCCATGCGTAAGACACTGTCCGTCCTTGTTCTTTTATTTGTCGGCCTCGGGGGCCGGGCCCAAGAGCTCCTCTGCGAGGTCACGGTCAATTCCGATCAAGTGGGTCAGACCAACCAACAGGTGTTCAGGACCCTGGAGCGTTCGATCAACGATTTTGTGAACAATACCAAATGGACCAACAGGACCTATCGGGAGAACGAACGCGTCAATGCCCGGATGTTCATCACGGTGACCAACTACGATTCGGACCGTTTTGAGGCCAACATCCAGATCCAATCCTCCCGTCCGGTCTTCAATACCTCCTATGAAAGCCCGGTGTTCAATTACAAGGACGATGCCTTCAATTTCCAATACCAGGAATTCCAGCCCCTGGTGTACAATCCCAATTCCTTTGACTCCAATCTGGTTGCCGTCCTATCCTACTATGTCTATATCATCCTGGGCCTGGACGCCGATACCTTTTCCCTGGAAGGGGGCAATGACCTCTACCGATCTGCCCAGCAGATCGTGAGCCAGGCACAGAGCTCCAATTACAGTGGTTGGAGCCAACAGTCCGGGCAGCGCAGCCGATTTGAACTGGTGGACAACCTGTTGAGCAACTCCTTTAGGGAATATCGGATCGCCATGTACAACTACCACAGAAAGGGCATGGATATTTTGGCCGACAACAACAGTACCGGCAAACAGATCGTCGCGGGAAGCCTGAGGCTGTTCGAGGCCTTGGTGCAGCGCAGGCCCAACGCCCTGTTGATCCAGACTTTTTTTGATGCCAAGAGCGAGGAGATCCAAAACATATTCTCCGATGGCCCGCAGGTGGACCTTGCAAGATTGAAGGAGACCCTCAACAAAGTGGCCCCATTTCACTCCAATACCTGGAATGCCATAAAATAGTGGGGGGTTTTTCTGTAAAGAAATCTATCTTTACGGTTAAATTTTGCAGTTTTGCTCATCCAACTATCCATTCAGAACTACGCCTTGATCGATGATGTCCAGGTGGTATTTTCCAAGGGCTTCACCACCATTACCGGGGAAACCGGTGCCGGGAAATCCATACTCCTGGGGGGGCTGTCCCTGGTTTTGGGAAAGCGCGCCGATCTGGGCTCCCTCAAGGATGGGACCAAGAAATGTGTGGTTGAGGCGGAATTCGATATTTCCAATTACGGCCTCCAACCCTTTTTTACGGAGAACGACCTGGATTATGGGGACCGGACCCTATTGCGCAGGGAAATCCTGCCCAGTGGCAAATCCCGCGCCTTTGTGAACGATTCCCCAGTGACCCTGGACATCCTAAAGGGCCTTGGGGATCGGTTGGTGGACGTGCACTCCCAGCACCAGACCCTGAGGCTTACCGAAAACGACTTTCAGATGAAGGTGGTGGACGCCTTGGCGGGCAATGCCGAAAACCTGGGGGCCTATGGCGGAATCCTGGAACAATACGGGAAGACTGTCCGGGAGCTCTCGGAACTGGAGGGGTTTCAGGCCAATGCCGACAAAGAACACGATTACAACAGTTTTTTGCTGCAGGAATTGGAGACCGCCCGCCTGAAGGAGGGCCTTCAGGAGGAATTGGAGGCCGAATACGAACAATTGGACAATGTGGAGCAGATCCTTGAGCAGCTTTCCACAGGGCATCAGCTGCTGCGTGACGAACAAATGGGAATTCTCGGTACCCTGACCCAACTCAAGCGCGCATTCCATACCCTGTCGCCCTTTGGGGCCGCTTATCGAGCCCTGGACGAAAGGATCCAATCCGTTTTGATCGAGACCGATGACCTGGCCTCTGAAATCGAGGTCCTAAAAGACCGGGTGGAGGCCGATCCCCAACGCTTGGAAGTGGTCAACGGACAATTGCAGCAGTTGTACGACCTGCAGAAGAAACACCATGTGGGCAGTGTGGAAGAGCTCATGGCCATTCGGGGGGAGCTTTCCCAAAAGGTGGAAGTGATGGCCAATCTGGGATCCAGGATAGAGGAAAAGAAAAAGGAAGTGTCCCAAATCGAAACACAGTTGGACCTTTGGGCGGGGAAAATCAGCGCGGCACGGCGGGAGACCCTCCCCAAATTAAAGGAAATGTTGCAGCAGAGCCTGGCTTCCCTGGGCATGCCATCCGCCAGCTTTAAGATTGCCCTGGAACCCGCCGATGGATTCAGATCCAACGGAAAGGATGAGCTGAGCTTCCTGTTCTCGGCCAATAAGGGCTCCGGTTACGGGGAACTGAAAAAAGTGGCCTCCGGAGGGGAATTGTCGCGGATCATGCTCACGATCAAATCCATCCTGGCCGGCTATGAGCATTTGCCCACCATGGTCTTCGATGAGATCGATACCGGGGTTTCCGGGGAAATTTCAAACAAAATGGGGGAAATCATGCAACAGATGGGCCGGACCATGCAGGTGATGGCGATCACCCACCTGCCGCAGGTCGCCTCCAAGGGGCAATACCAGTTCAAGGTATACAAGGAAGAAGGGCAGACCGGCACAAGTTCCCACATCAAACCCCTGGAGGGAGGGGAACGGGTGCGGGAGTTGGCGGAAATGTTGGGAGGCAAGGATCCCCAGGAATCGGCCGTTGCCCATGCCAGGGAACTTTTGCAATGGCACAAGGGAAAGTAATTTCCCCAAACTTCGTTTATAATAAATATCTTTGCCCAACAATCAACAATTGAAAGAACAATGGCATACAATCTTTTGAAAGGTAAGAAAGGAATCATTTTTGGGGCCCTGGATGAAAATTCCATTGCGTGGAAGACCGCCGAGAGGGTCCATGCGGAAGGCGGGAGTTTTGTGCTGACCAATGCACCCATAGCCATGCGGATGGGACAGATCAAGGAACTGGCCGAAAAGACCGGCTCCCAGATCATCCCGGCCGATGCCACCAATGAGGAAGATTTGAACGCCCTGGTGGAACGGTCCGTGGAAATCTTGGGCGGAAAACTTGATTTTGTGCTCCATTCCATCGGCATGTCCATCAACGTGAGAAAGGGCAGGCACTATACCGATGAGAACTATGATTTCACCGCAAAGGGCTGGGATGTCTCCGCACTTTCCTTCCACAAGGTTTTGCAGAGCCTGTACAAGGCCGATGCCATGGCTCCCTGGGGCAGCATTGTGGCCTTGACCTATATGGCTTCCCAACGCACTTTCCCCGACTATAACGACATGGCGGACAATAAGGCCTATCTGGAGTCCGTGGCACGGAGTTTTGGCTACTATTTCGGGAAGGAGAAAAAGGTAAGGGTGAACACCATTTCCCAATCCCCGACCCCGACCACTGCAGGTCAGGGGGTCAAGGGATTTGGGGGCTTCATATCCTATGCCGAAAAAATGTCGCCCCTAGGCAACGCCACGGCGGACGATTGTGCCGATTACACCGTTAGCCTGTTCTCGGATCTCACCCGAAAGGTGACCATGCAGAACCTCTATCACGATGGTGGGTTCTCCAATACCGGGGTGAGCCAGGAGGTGATCGATGAGTTCAGCAAATAGGGGGTGGGCAGTATGGGGGCAATCCCCTTTGGGGGGTTGACGGCCCCTGACAAACCAGGGCGGCCAATTCCATAATAAGCTGGACTCCAATGCACTTGACCTTTTCCCCGTGATCGAATGAACATAAACTTCTCCATAGTGGTCCCCGTGTACAACAGGCCCGAGGAAATTCGGGAATTGTTGGAAAGCCTTTCGAAGCAGGATTTCAAGGAGGATTTTGAGGTGGTGATCGTCGAGGACGGTTCCCGGGAGGATTCGCGGGAAATCGCCAAGGGCTTTGAAGACAGCCTCAACATTTCCTATTACTACAAGGAGAATTCCGGTCCCGGGGATTCCAGGAACTACGGCATGGAAAGGGCCAAGGGAAACTATTTTATCATTTTGGATTCGGATTGCATCCTCCCCCCGCATTATCTCGGGGAGGTTGACCGGGAACTCAGACGGGAGTTTGTGCATTGTTTTGGCGGACCGGATGCCGCCGATGCCTCCTTTAGCAGGGTCCAAAAGGCCATAAACTATGTGATGACCTCCCTTTTTACCACCGGGGGGATTCGGGGAGGGAGGAAATCGGTGGGGAAATTTCAGCCGCGCAGTTTCAATATGGGAATTTCCAGGGAAGCCTTTAAGCAGGTCGGGGGTTTTGGTAGGATCCACCCAGGGGAGGATCCGGACCTCACCTTTAGGATTTGGAAGGCCGGTTTTGATTCCAGATTGTTTCCCCGGGCCTTTGTGTACCATAAAAGACGGATTGATTGGGATAAATTTTATGTGCAGGTGAGAAAATTTGGGATGGTCCGTCCCATTTTGAATCGTTGGCACCCCGGGACCTCCAGGATCACCTATTGGTTCCCCAGTTTGTTCATGCTGGGCCTTTTGGTTTCCATCACCGCCCTTTTTCTGGGGGTATGGCTTCCGGCAATGCTGTATATGGCCTACTTTTTGTTGTTGTTTCTCCACGCCTGGAAAAGCGTTGGGGACCTTAAAGTGGCCTTTTTGGCCCTCTATGCGGCCCTGACCCAGTTTTCCGGGTATGGATACGGTTTTCTCAAGTCCTCGATCTTGCTTACTTTTAGTGGGAAAGAGCCCCAAGAGCTGTTTCCCAAACTGTTTTTCAAGAAAAGTTGACAGGTGCTCAGTAGATTGTTCCATGGCCCCGATAAGAGAAAGGTGAAAGTTTTTTCACTGTTTCTTCTATGCTCTTTTTTGGCCTGGTTGGTGAGCAACCTTTCTGAACAGTATGAATCCCGGATCCAAGTTTCCCTGAACTATGTGCAATTGCCGGATAGCCTGTTGCTGGGCAAGAATGCCCAGGAAAACATCCAGGCCAAGATCAGGGCCAGCGGATTCCAGTTTCTGTACTATAATTTTTTCAGGAAACGCATCGATCTGGATGTGTCCCAAATCGGCTATCGGGATGGGGTCTATGTCTTGAGCGAGGGAGCATTGGAAAGACAGATTGACCAACAATTGTCCCAACGGGTCGCCCTGGTCGATCTGGATCGGGAGGAGTTGGAGGTGGACCTCTACGCTGTTGCCACCAAGGAACTGCCCGTCAGGGCCAACCTGAAACTTCAAATGCAACAAAATCACATGCTCGAAGGGAAAATAGAGATCGATCCCCCACATATCCTGGTCAAGGGCCCGGAGAGGGAACTGCAAAGCCTGAAGGAATTGGTGACCGCTTCCCTGGAACTGGATGATGTCTCTTCGGATTTTTCAAGGGAATTGCCCTTGGTTCTGCCCAAAAATATGGAGAACAGCGTGTTTTCGGCGAGCAAGGTCACCCTCAGGGGCAAGGTGGCCAAGTTCTCGGAAAAAGTGTTCAAGGTACCGGTCAAGGTGCTGAACATTCCCCAGGGCTATCAGGTACAGACCTTTCCCAATTCGGTCAGTTTGATCTGCAAGGCCGGAGTCGAACGATTAAAGGAAATCTCCCAATCGGATTTTGAGGTGGTGGCCGATTATGCCCAACTTAAATCCCCTGGGAACAGTACCCTGATCGTAAAGATTCAGCGCCATCCAGAGGATGTCTATGACGTCCGGCTCAAAGAGGGCAATACCATAAACTTTGTTTTGAAGCAATCATGATGCTGGTGGGACTCACAGGGGGGATCGGCAGTGGCAAGAGCACTGTTGGAAAACTATTCGGACAGCTCGGGGTCCCGGTCTATGATTCGGACTCCCGGGCGAAGGAATTGATGGTGTCTTCCCCGGAGCTCAAGGCCTCGATAATAGAACTCTTGGGCACTGAAGCCTACCAAGGGGAGGCCCTGGACAGGGCCTATGTGGCTTCAAGGGTGTTCAAGGACAAGGAACTGCTCCAAAAGCTCAATGCCCTGGTACATCCTGCGGTTGGGGAGCATTTTTTGCAGTGGGCCCATGCCCAGGACGCAGCCTATGTGATCCAGGAAACCGCCTTGATCTTTGAAAGCGATCAACAAGACTTTTACGACCAGACCATATTGGTGACGGCCCCCCGGGAACTGCGTTTGGAACGGGTCGTCAAACGCGATGGTGCCGACCCTGGGGCCGTGTTGGATCGCATGGGCAACCAAATGGAGGACGAACGGAAGATCGGCCTTGCCGATTTTTGTATCGAAAACCTGGATTTGGATGCCACAGCGGAGCAAGTTAGGGAACTTCATACCAGGCTATTGGCCTTATCGACCAAATTTTAACATTTTTGTTAAGGTTAGGTTAAACGCCCCAAGGCCTAAATGTTAAATTTTTAATTTTGTCAAAATGAACAAGAAGCTATTCGTTCTTCTGGTCATTCTTATGAGTTTATCCCTATTGGGGATAATTTTTGTTCAGGTTTATTGGATCCGAACTTCCATAAACGACAAGGAGGAACAGTTCTCAAGGACGGTCACAGATATTTTGGACAAGGTGGCCGATAGGGTGGAGAAGATGGAGATCAAGGGCTATTCCGATCGTTTGGCTTCTATGGTGGACAGTATTGGGGAGCCCAAGAGCGCCCAATACAAGATGTTTTTTTTTCGGGACCGGGACCTGAACTCCGATGAGATTTTATTTTATTCCCATGGAATTCTCGAGGAGGATTACAACATCTCATCAACGTTCTTTGACAGCACCAACCCAGAGGACAGCACCTTGGTGACGAATTATACCAGCAGGCGGACCAAGGCGGTGTACAAGGAGGAATACGGGTTGGACAACAAAAGCTATAGGCTGACCCCCATTCAGCGAATGGAAAAGCTAGGTGGGCTGACCGGACCGGAACGCTTTGCCTTTGAGGATGTGATCATGGAATATGCCAAGACCCAACCGATCCATAAAAGGATATCCAATCAAGAGCTGGAACTGATGTTGGGCCAGGAACTGAAAAACCGGAACATCGATACGGATTTTGAATACGGGCTGTACAGCCAGGGCTATCCCACAAAGGTGAGGTCCAGGAAGTTCAAGTTTTCAGGGGACAGGATGTACGAGGCCCCCATCTTCAAGGATGGGGAAGGTCGCTCCAATTTTTCCCTGCTCTTGACCTTCCCCTCGATGAACAAGTACATTTTCAGTTCCATTTTGGGAATGGCCGTGCTGTCCCTGATCTTTACCCTGGTGATCATGATCGCATACACTAGTGCCATCTACCAGTTGATAAAGCAAAAACGGATCTCTGAGATCAAATCGGACTTTATCAACAATATGACCCATGAGTTCAAGACCCCCATCGCCACGATAAACTTGGCCGTGGAGGCCATAAGGAACCCAAAGACCATAGAGGACCGCGACAAGGTGCTGCGGTATTTGGGGATGATCCGGGACGAGAACAAACGCATGCATGCCCAGGTGGAAAACGTGTTGAGGATATCCAAATTGGAAAAGAATCAATTGGATATCAGTAAGGACCGGGTGGACATGCACGACATAATTGGTGTGGCCATTGCGCATGTGGACTTGATCGTGCAGGATCGTGGGGGCTATGTCAAGGCGGAATTGAATGCCCCGCGCTCTGAAGTCCTGGCCAATGATATGCACATGACCAATGTGATGGTGAACATTTTGGACAATGCCATAAAGTATTCCCCCGAGGCCCCCAAGATCGATCTGTCCACGGAAGTGGTGAAGAACAATCTCATCATTAAGGTAAGGGACCAAGGGGCGGGAATGAGCAAAGGGGTGCTCAAAAAAGTTTTTGAAAAGTTCTATCGGGAGCATACCGGGGACATACACAATGTAAAGGGCCATGGATTGGGACTGTCCTATGTCAAACAAATTGTGGAAGACCACCAAGGAGAGGTCTATGCGGAGAGTGAAAAAGGAAAAGGGAGTACCTTCTATATTAAACTCCCCTTAATATAAAAGTACATACTATGGAAACAGAGAAGAAGAAAATATTATTGGTCGAGGACGATCCCAATTTTGGAATTGTCCTAAAGGATTATCTGAACATGAACGACTTTGATGTGGTTCTTGCCAAAAATGGAATGGAGGGCTTTGAAAAGTTCAAGAAGGACAATTTCGATGTCTGTATCCTGGACGTCATGATGCCCTATAAGGACGGTTTTACCCTAGCCAAGGAAATTCGGGAAAAGAATGAGAATGTTCCGATCATTTTCCTTACCGCAAAGACCATGAAGGAGGACGTTCTAAAAGGATACAAGGCCGGTGCGGACGATTATTTGAACAAACCCTTTGATTCCGAGGTATTGTTGATGAAGCTCAAGGCCATCCTTCAACGGAAAGCATCCGGTTCCCTGGCGGACAGCAAACAATTTGAATTCCAGATCGGGAACTTCCACTTGAATTCCAAGTTGCGTTTCCTCAAGTACGGGGACGAGGAGCCCATCAAGCTGTCTCCCAAGGAGAATGAGCTGTTGAGGTTGTTGGCCCTGCATGAAAACGATCTTATGCCAAGGGAACTCGCACTGACCAAGATATGGAGGGATGACAATTACTTTACCTCCAGGAGTATGGACGTTTATATTGCCAAACTGAGGAAATACCTCAAACGTGACGATCTGGTGGAGATCCTCAATATTCACGGAGAGGGATTCCGTTTGGTTGTCAAGGCGGAAAATCAGTAAATCATTGAAAAATAAGAATATGGGGCCATCGTAAGATGGCCTTTTTTTTTGCCGTCACCCCAGCGTTCCACTGAATTTCAGACCAACCAATAGATCAGGGAAACGGAAAGCATTCCCACAAAGGCCAAAATGGTGGTCATGGTGGTCCAGGACCTGAAGGTTTGTTTCTCGCTGATCCCCAAATACTGTCCCACCAGCCAGAACCCGCTATCGTTCACATGGGAAAAGATGCTTGCCCCTGAGGCAATGGCAATGACCATACAGGCCAGTTCCAAAGGGCTTAGGCCCGAATCGACCAATACCGGGGAAACCAGACCGGCCGCGGTGATCATGGCCACGGTGGAGGACCCCTGGATCACACGCACTATGGCGGCCGTTATAAAGGCAAAGCCCAGGACCGGGATGCCGGCATCCCCCAAGGAGCCTGCCAAAAGCTCCCCGGCCCCCGTATCGGTAAGTACCTGTTTGAACACCCCTCCGGCCCCTGTGAGCAGGATGATGGTACCTGCCGGTGCCAGGGAATCCGTGGAAATTTTAAGGAGTTGCTCCTTGGTAAAATTCCTTTTGAGTCCCAGGAAATACCATGCAATGAGGTTGGCCAAGATCAAAGCTGAAAACGGGTGTCCGACCAAGGCTATTGCCTGAAGGACAAAGGGGTTGTCTATGCCGAAGGCTCCGGCAGAGGTCGCGGTATCGACAAGGATCAACAACAAGGGCAGGCCGATGATCGCCAATGTCCCCAAGGCCGGGGGCAGGTTCAGTTTTTCCCCTTGCTGAATTTCCTCGGGAGCGGCCACAAAGATTTTCTTGGAAATGTATTTTCCGAACCACAGACCGGAAATCAGGGCGGTGGGTATCCCGGTCAAAATGCCGATCAGGATCACCCATCCCAAATCCACCCCAATGATGTCGGCGACGGCGATCGGACCCGGAGTGGGGGGGATGAATGCGTGGGCTATGGCCAGTCCCGACAACAGGGGGATGGCGTAGAGCAACAGGGACTTCCGGGTTTTGCGCTGTAGGGCATAGATCATGGGCACCAAAATGATGAAGGCCACGTCAAAGAAAACCGGTATGGCGATCACAAAGCCCGAAATGACCATGGAAACAGGCGCTTTTTGCAGCCCAAATTTGGATATCATAAAATCCGCAATGGCCTTGGCCCCCCCGGAAGCTTCCAAAATTCCTCCAAAGATGGCCCCCAGTCCGACCACTGTGGCCACAAATCCCAAGGTTCCCCCCATCCCATTTTGAACGGTCTCCATGATTTGGTGGGCGTCGAGCCCGGCAATCAGCCCCACGGCCAAACTTCCTATGAGCAGGGCAATGAAGGCATGGATGCGAAATTTCAGGATCAACAACAATAGCAGGGCTATGCCGATCAAAACGGCAAGGATCAATTTGGTTTCGATCATTGGAGTCGTTTTAGGATTTCCTCGACTATCCCTTCGGGGCTTTGGTCAATGGAGACTGTCAGGGCCTTGGAAGGGGGTTCCAGGGCATCGAATTGGGACCGCAATAGTTCCAAGGGCATAAAATGCCCCTTCCTTTGTTCCATTCTGGATTTGATGAGTTCAAAGGAACCTTTTAGATGGATAAATGCGATGCTTTCCCCCATTCCGGCCCCCAAGAGGCTTCTGTAGGTTCTCTTCAGGGCGGAGCAGGCGATTATCGCCCCTTTCCCGCGATGTTCCAGGGCCAGTCGGTTCAGGGCAATGAGCCATCCCTTGCGGTCCTTGTCGTCCAAGGGAATGCCCCCGGCCATTTTTTGGATGTTTTCCTCGGGATGAAAGTCATCCCCATCAAAAAACGGCAGTCCCAGGGCCCCGGACAGGAGTTTGCCCACCAGGGTCTTTCCAGATCCACTGACCCCCATTATCACGAGGACCTTAGTCGTTTTGGGCATCCTTCAGGGAATTGATCTCTTTGGTCAGCCGCTCCAGTATCGTGTTTGGTCGTGTATCGTATTCCACCCAAAGTATGTTTTTGTTTTTGCGAAGCCAGGTCAATTGTCGCTTGGCATAGCGCCTGCTGTTCTTTTTGATTTCAGAAACGGCGGTTTCCAGACTGCAATTGCCGTCAAGATATTCAAAAAGTTCCTTGTATCCAACAGTTTGAAGTGCATTCAGCTGCCTGTGGGGATAAAGTTTCCCCGCTTCCCCGAGCAATCCGCTTTCCATCATCCCATCGACCCGGGCATCGATTCTTTGGTAGAGGTTCTCCCTGGGGGCCTCCAATCCGATATAGAGTGCCTTGAAGGGGCGTTCGGGTTTGCTTTGGCCCAGAAAGGAGGAATAGGGCCTTTGGGTGCCAATGGAGATTTCAAGGGCCCGGATCAGTCTATGGGGGTTCCCAAGATCCACTTTATGGTAATATTCCGGATCCCTTTGCAACAGTTCCCTCTGTAGGCTTTCCAGGCCTTCCTGCCGAAGCCTATGGCCCAGGGCCTCCCGTATCCCGGGATCGACCTTGGGGAATTCATCCAATCCGTGCACCAGGGCATCCACATAGAGGCCACTGCCCCCCACCAGGATCAGGATGTCGTGGCTGTCGAACAGTCGTTCCAAGAGGTTCAGGGCCTCCCGCTGAAAATCCCCTACCGAATAGGGTTCAAAAATGCTTTTGTGTTGGATCAAATGGTGTGGGGCCGATCGGAGTTCCTCTTCGGAGGGCACCGCGGTCCCAATGCCCATTTCCCTATAGAACTGCCTGGAATCGGCGGAGATGATCTCGGTGTGGAAATGTTTGGCCAATAGGATGGCCAGGGATGTTTTCCCTATGGCCGTGGGGCCCACCACCACTATGAGGATCTTTGGCCCCATCACGATTGGGTGTTCAAGGGGAGTATCTTGGGATTTTTGGCCTTCCTCAAATGGGATTCGATGATAAAACGGGTGTTGTCATCCGAGCCCATGGGGGTCATAATGGCATCAAGGATGGAATCCGTATTGATCTGAAAATTCAGTTCGACATACCCATAGCCCTGAAGCCTGCCGTTCAAAATCCTTATAAAGCTGCGCTCCCCGGTTTCCCTTCCGCGGTCCAACAGGACCATATCCTTTCCATGGATGCTGTATTTTTCCAGTACGGAATCAAGCTTTTCACCAATGGAGGGATCATCGGACCATGTTCCGTAGCCGCCATTTTTGTCCAAGGACCCACAAAGGTCGAATTCCCGGCAGATCTTCTCGAGGAAGGCCTTGGCGGAGGCATGTCCCTTGAATCCCATTTTTTTTCCTTCCAAGCGCCCCCCCTTATTCAGTACCAGAATGGATTTGTCCGGGGCCCCTCCCTCAAAGTCAAGGATATGGGAAAAGAGTTTTTTCCCGCCGCCCTTCCTGTATTTGGGCCGGACCTCCTTGGTCTCCCCGTACTCCTTCAATTGGGCCAGCAATTCACTTCCGGTGGTTTCAAAGGCCACCCTTTTGGTTTCCTTTTGAAGCGCCCGGGCCAAGTCCCCCTGTTGGGTAAAGTGTTGGTTGACCCTTTTTTTGATGTCCCTGCTGCTGTCCAGGTATATGATTTCCCCGTCCTTGTCATACATATAGTAAAGGCCGGTTTCAGAGGGAAGGCCCAGGACCATGTCCAATTGGGTGGGGGAGAGCTCCCCGTGCATTTCCTCTCGCATCACCTCGGAGATGATCCTTTTGTCCTTGTCCTTGGCGAGCAACAGTTTGAACAGCTTCAAAGTGGCCATGGCGTCCCCATTGGCCCTATGCCGGTCACTGGTGGCAATGCCCAGGGAACGGACGAGTTTTCCCAAACTATGGGATTCGGCCTCGGGGATCAATTGTTTGGAAAGGTCCACGGTGCACAGGGTCTTTCTTTGGTAATCATAGCCCAGGCGCCTGAATTCCGTTCGCAGGATCCTATAGTCAAATTGGGCGTTGTGGGCCACTATGATGGCCTTGTCGGTGATTTCCACGATGCGTTTGGCCACCTCGTGGAACTTGGGCGCCGACCGCAGCATTTTATTGTTTATTCCCGTAAGCTTGACCACAAAGGGCTGGATTTCCCGCTCAGGGTCGATCAGGCAGATGAATTGGTCCACCACCCGCTGTCCGTCGAAGCGGTATATGGCAATTTCCATAATGCCCTCCTCATTGTATTTACCTCCGGTGCTTTCTATATCGAGTATGGCGTACATGATGTCGCATAAAATTAATATTGCTCCCTTGCCCCAAAAATGTCACTTCCTATGCGCAGCATGGTACTGCCCTCTTCCAGGGCAATGGTATGGTCCGAGCTCATCCCCATGGAAAGGATGGATCGCTCCGGCAATTCCTTGGCCATTTCCTCAAATAGGGTCTTCAATTCGCTGAACTCCTTTCGGATCTGCCCTTGGTCCGGGGTATTGGTGGCCATGCCCATGAGACCCATGACCTTGACGTGTTCCAAGGACTTGAATTCGTCCGACCGCAAAAGTTCCCACAATTCCTTGGGTTCCAACCCAAACTTTGTATCCTCTTGGGCGATATGGATCTGCAATAGGCAGGGAATGACGCGCTGGTGCCTCTTGGCCTGCTTGTTGATTTCCCGCAGCAGTGACAGACTGTCCACTCCGTGGACCAGGGATACAAACTCCGCCATGTATTTGACCTTGTTACGCTGTAGATGCCCGATCATATGCCATTGGATGTCCTTGGGAAGGATTTCCCATTTTTGGACCATCTCCTGTACTTTGTTCTCCCCGAATACCCTATGTCCGGTTTGGTAGGCCTCCATAATCTCCTCTGCGGTCCTGGTTTTGGACACGGCGACCAGGACCACGGATTCCGGAAGTTGGGATTTGATTGCATTGAGTCGTTCTGTGATGGACATGTTTTCTATAGTTCATAAATGGCCAGGCCACTTTTGGGTTTTGGTTCTATATAAGTGCTCTTGGGGGGCATCACCAGCCCCGCGTCGGCAATGGCCTTGATTTCCTCCATGGTGGTCGGCAGCAGGCAAAAGCCCACGGCATATTCCCCACGGTCCACCAGCTCCTTCATCCGGGAAGTATTGTCCCTTCCATGCAGGTAGGATATACGATCTCGGTTTCCAGGGTCGTTGATGCCCAAAATGGGTCGGAGAACGGTCTGGTACAGGATTTGGGAGTCCAGGGCCTCCAAGGCATTGGCAAAGCCATATTCAGCTCTAAGGTACAGCGAATGGTAGCTTCCATCCAAATACATGCCGAATTCGTGTTTTTCCTTTGGCCCCGAATAGGTCCCGTCCCGTGGTGTCAGCCTGAAATGTTTTTCCAGGGCAACGAGAAATTCCGCTTTGGTCAATCCGTTGAGGTCCCGTATCATGCGGTTGTACTGGTCGATCTTGATCTGGGATTCCGGAATGAGGTAGGCCATGAAAAAGTTGTAGGGTTCCTGGCCACAATGGGAGCCGTTTCCCAATTCCATTCTGCGGGCCAATAGGTTGGAGGAGGCCGAGCGGTGGTGCCCATCGGCAATATAGAGGGATCCGACCTGGGCAAAACCCTCCTCAATTCGTGCAATGTCCCCTTGGTCGGTTATTTTCCAGAGTTTATGGATCCCGCCGTCCGAGGCCGTGAAGGCACATTCTGGAACCTCCTTTGCCTTGGCCAGGAAAATTTTGTCGATTCCCTCGTTGTCGCAATAGGTCATAAGGACCGGCTCGGCGTTGAACCCGACCCGATAGAGGTAGTCCGCGAACAGATCTTCCCTGCCTTTAAGGGTGCCCTCGTGCTTTTTGATGACCCCCTTGCGGTAATCCTCCACACTGCAGGCACAGAAAAAACCAAGGCTCCTCAGGTCCCCTTTTTCAATGAGGTACAGATAAAATCCCGGTTCCCCGTCCCGCTGTAGGATATTCTTGTCCAAGAATTCCAAATAGCGGTCGCGTACGCCCCGGTACCGCTCCCCGGCCCCCGGTCCCTTTGCCGGCTCCTGCCCGGGATTGATGATCTGGAGGAAGGAAAGGGGGTTGTCCCGGAGCTGCAACCGCAGTTCCTCGCTCCCGTAGTCCCCAAAGGGGCGGGAAGTCACAAAAGCTGCCTTGTCCCTACAGGGGCGGATGGCCTTAAAGGGTTTTACGATCGCCATCTGGCCTATTTGAATTGGGCCGAGACCTGTTCCGCTTTCCTGGATTGGGAATAATCGTAGAAGCCTTCTCCCGACTTGATCCCGTGTTTCCCGGCCATCACCATGTTCACCAAAAGGGGAGAAGGGGCGTATTTTGGATTCTTGAACCCTCCGTACATTACATTCAGGATCGAAAGGCAGACATCCAGGCCAATAAAGTCGGCCAGTTGGAGGGGTCCCATGGGATGGGCCATCCCCAATTTCATTACGGTGTCGATTTCCCGTACCCCGGCCACCCCGTGGTGGAGGGTCTCTATGGCCTCGTTGATCATGGGCATCAGGATGCGGTTGGCCACAAAGCCCGGATAGTCATTGACCTCAGTCGGGGTCTTGCCCAATTTTACGGCCAGCTCCACTATACTTTTGCAAACCCCATCCGAAGTGCTGTAGCCCCGAATGACCTCCACCAGTTCCATGATGGGCACCGGGTTCATAAAATGCATTCCGATCACCTGGTCGGGGCGCTTGGTGGCCGAGGCGATCTGGGTTATGGAAATCGAAGAGGTATTGGTGGCCAATATGGTCCCGGCTTGGCAGATTTCATCCAACTCCCGGAAGAGTCCCAATTTGGTCTCCAGTTTCTCCGTGGCGGCCTCTATGACCAAATCCACCGCGGATGCCCCTGTTTCAAGCGAAGTGTGGGTGGTGATATTGGCAAGGGTGGCCTCTTTCTGGGTCTGGTCCATGGTACCCTTGGCCAGGAACCGGTCCAGATTTCTATGGATCGTTGACATTCCCGCCTCCAAGGAGGCCTGGGAAATATCGATCAGGTTGACCTTGAACCCGTTTTGGGCAAAAACATGGGCGATCCCATTGCCCATGGTCCCGGCCCCTATGACTGCTATGTGTTTCATTTGATTCCAATTTGTGGCCACGGTTCCCTTCCGCACCGATTTGAGGAGGATCGGGGAGCCACGGTCATTGTTTGTTGAACGATTCTATGATCTGAAGGGCCACCTGAAGGGCCCTGCTTCCCTGTTCCAGGGTCACGATCGGAGCAGTGTCGCCGCTTATGGCATCGGCAAAGGTTTCCAATTCTTCCATGATGGCGTTGTTGGCCTGGATCTCGGGGTTTTCAAAGTAGATCTGTTTTCTCTCGCCTTCCGCATTTTGGAGGATCATGTCGTAATCCCCGGGTTGCCGGGGGGCGTCCTTCATTTTGACCACTTCCACTTTTTTCTCCAAAAAGTCGACCGAAATATAGGCATCCCTCTGGAAAAAACGGGATTTGCGCATGTTTTTCAAGGAAATGCGACTGGAGGTCAGGTTGGCCACGCAGCCGTTCTCAAACTCGATCCGGGCATTGGCGATATCGGGGGAATTGCTCAGCACGGATACCCCGCTGGCATTGATTTGTTTGACCTCGGAGGGGACCAAGCTGAGGATCACATCGATATCGTGGATCATCAGATCGAGTACCACCGGCACATCGGTGCCCCTGGGATTGAATTCCGCCAGCCTGTGGGTCTCTATGAACATGGGGTTGTGGATTTGGTCCCTTACCGCCATAAAGGCCGGGTTGAAACGTTCCACATGGCCCACTTGCCCTTTGATGTTGTGCTCCTTGGCAAGACGGATAAGTTCCCGGGCCTCCTCCAAAGTATTGGTGATGGGCTTTTCCAAAAATATGTGCTTTCCCTTGTTGATCGCCTTTTTTGCACATTGGTAATGGGAGAGGGTGGGGGTGACGATATCCACCACGTCCACGGCATCCATCAAGCGATCCATATTTTCGAAATGGGTATATCCGAACTCGGCCTCCACCTGTTTTGCATTGATCTCGTCGGGGTCGTGGAATCCCACGAGCTCGTATTTTTCCGATTGGTTCAACAACCTTAGATGGATCTTGCCCAAATGTCCCGCACCAAGGACACCAATTTTAAGCATAGTACAGTTTTTGCCAAAAATAAGTATATGCCAGCAGTCTTCCATGAAAAATAGAACTGTTCTACTGGTAAAGTAGTCGGGAACTTGCTAAATTCGTGCACCAGACCAAAGACATGAAGGATACGCTCAAACATAGGGGCATGCGAAACAAATTGGCAGAACTCCTGGAAGCCAAGGGAATAACGGACAAAAAGGTTTTGGAGGCCATTGCGACCATACCCAGGCATTTGTTCCTGGACAGCGGTTTTGAGGACCATGCCTATCAGGACAAGGCCTTTCCCATAGGGGCAGACCAGACCATTTCACAACCCTATACCGTGGCCTTCCAGAGTGAACTGCTCCAGGTGGCCCCGGGGGACAAAATATTGGAGATCGGCACGGGAAGCGGATATCAGACCGCCGTGCTCCTGCACCTCAAGGCCAAGGTATACACCATAGAAAGGCAACAGGAACTCTTCAAAAAGACCCGTTTGTTTTTCAACAGGATGGGCTATCGTCCCAAGAAGATGGTATTTGGGGATGGGTATAAGGGGATGCCGGAGGAAGCGCCCTTTGACGGGATCATCGTAACGGCCGGGGCCCCCCAACTGCCCAAGGCCTTGATGTCCCAGCTCAAGGTAGGGGGGCGGCTGGTGATTCCCATTGGGGTGGATGAGCAGGTAATGACCCTTTTTACCCGAAGCTCGCAAAAGGAGTTCCAAAAACAGGAATTGGGAGCCTTTCGATTCGTGCCCCTTTTGGAGGATCGAAATTAATTGTTGAAGCTTTTTTTAATGCGGGATAGGTCGCGTTTGTTGTCCCGATCCTTGATGGTCTCGCGTTTGTCATAGAGTTTCTTGCCCTTTGCCAAGCCGATGTTCACCTTGGCCAGCCCCCTGTCGTTTATAAAGAGGTTGAGTGGAATTATGGTGAGTCCCGCAGTGGTGACCTCCTTTCTCAATTTTCGGAGCTCTCCCTTGTTTAGCAGCAATTTGCGCTCGGCCTTGGGTTTGTGGTTGTAGTGTCCCCCGTGGCTGTATTCGTCCACTTGCATATTGATGACAAAGAGTTCCCCCTTTTCATTGAATTCGCAAAAACTCTGGGAAATGGAAGCCTTGCCCAAACGTATGGATTTGATCTCGGTGCCCCCCAATACGATCCCAGCGGTAAAACGGTCCAGGATTTCGTAATCAAATCGGGCCCTTTTGTTCTTTATGTTTATGTTTTTCTGCATGCTGGGCAAAAATAGAAACTCTCTGCCGAGAAAACGGCACTTGGGACCCTGAATTTCCCATTGGGGCAAAAATCACATCCCTCCAGGGAAAACCGGGATCGGACCCATCCCTTTTGGAAAGGATCAGTCCATCTTCAATCGTATATCGGTGGGGATCCCGTCTATGATGCGGACTATGAACAGGCTGCTGTTGTCCGAATCATCCATATCCTCGTATTTTTGGATTTCGATCATGCGGTTCACAAACTCGGGAATGGTATTGCTGTGGCCCACTACCAGGACATTGTTGCCCTCGTTCTCCAATTTGAACTGCTCGATTTCAATGGAATCGGGATCGTAATATTTGATGTCGATATGTTTTTTGACCGAAGTGGGGGCAGCGGTCATGGAGGTCCGCTCATAATTTGTGGAATAGATCACATCCAGGGGGATCGGGTCAAATATCTCGGCCCATCGAATGGCCCTGTTGAGTCCCTCTTGGTTCAGTTCGGGGTCCGGGTTCTCGGGATCGGTCCTGTCCTTCTCGGCATGCCGTATAAAATAAAAGGTGGAAATGATTGGGTCTTCTGCATATTTTGTATCTTTTTTGCAGCTGATTCCCCCTAGGATTAGAATGGCCAGGACAATTGAAAGTTTGATGGTGCGCATAATTCTGATCTAAAAGTTCCCGTGGTTTTTTGATATTCAGATTTAAAAGTAATGTTTAATTTTTATTTTCAACAATGCAAAAATATTTGCCATGCCTGCTGGGAGTCGTTTTCATTGCAACCGCACATGGGCAGGAACGGTTCCTGCCCGCTGATTTTAGGCAACACAGCCTCACCCGGTACAATTCCAGTTTGTTCAATGCCTCTTTCGGCCAGAATTGGGACCGGCCCAATTCCCTGTCCCTTTGGACCCGATGGCAATGGCAGGACATCGATTCGGACCCTTCCAGCCTCTTTGTGGACTACCTCCATCAAATCGATGCCGACAACAGCTTTGGGGTGGGATTTTTGCAACACAATACCGGGATCTTCCTTCATACCGGGGGAAATCTCAACTTTACCCATGGATTTGCCATAAATGGGGATGTTCGGATTTTGGCCGGGATCAACATGTT
>Ga0079224_100000992_pt1 | contig 30936 bp, 24 predicted proteins | sample Stecom2015_FD_80414 | JGI IMG/M metagenome (GOLD analysis project Ga0079224, IMG submission 80414) | Agricultural soil microbial communities from Utah to study Nitrogen management - Steer compost 2015 | ecosystem: Environmental > Terrestrial > Soil > Agricultural land | place: USA: Utah... | reverse complement strand
CCCGCCCCCTCCGCCGGGAACCCCGCCCCCTCCGCCGCCCCCGCCGGGGCCGGGGGTGCAGCCGCCGTTCGTGGCGGCGCCGGTCGAAGGCCGACAGGCCCGGATGTGGCTCCGACTGGGAGTCGCCGGCGGGCTCCTCGCCGCCTGCTGCGGGATCGGCGGGGTGGCCGTCGGCGGCCTGGTCGTGCTGGGGCAGCACGCGCTCAACGAACAGGCCCAGCGAGCGGTCCGGGACTACTTGGAGGCTCGCCGGCAGGAGGACTGGGAGCGGGCGTACGAGCTGCGGTGTGAGGCCGATCAGCGGGCTTCGTCCCTCCCGGAGTTCATCCATCGGGTCTCGACCGCCCCCCGGATCCAGGAGTATGAGATCGGTGATCTGCAGGTCACCAGCGGCGACGACCCGTTCGACCCGGACAGCGGGGAGCTGGATGTCCCCGTGACCATCACCTACGTCAACGGGGACACGGAGCAGTTCCAGATCCCGCTGGCGCAGAACACCTCCACCGGGGAGTTGGAGGTGTGCGGCCGGGTACCAGACGAATGACGGCTGGCGCGGGATGCGTAACCCGAGTGCGTTCGCGGTGCGGCGGCCCGTACGCTACAGCCGTACCCATGACCAGACTGACCAGACCAGCGCCGGCAGCCAGCCGGCGGTGACTTGAGGAGCGTTCCGTGGCGGAAAACCGTGTCGACGCCGTCGTCAACCTCGCCAAGCGGCGGGGGTTCGTGTACCCGTCCAGTGAGATCTACGGCGGAAGCCGGTCGGCGTGGGACTACGGACCGCTCGGAGTCGAGCTGAAGGAGAACATTCGCCGCCAGTGGTGGCGGGCGATAGTGCAAGAGCGCGAGGACGTGGTCGGGCTCGACTCGGCGGTGGTGCTGAACCGAGAGGTCTGGGTGGCCTCCGGGCACGTGGACGCGTTCGTCGACCCGCTCACCGAGTGCCAGTCCTGCCACAAGCGGTTCCGCGTCGACCACCTGGAGGAAGCGTTCGAGGCCAAGCACGGCCGGGCTCCGGAGGGGCTGACCGAGGTCGCGTGCCCGCACTGTGGTACGCGAGGCCGGTTCACCGAGCCGCGGCTGTTCAACGGCTTGATGAAGACCTACCTGGGCCCGGTCGACAGCGAGGAGGGGATGCACTACCTGCGTCCGGAGACCGCCCAGGGCATCTTCATCAACTTCCAGAACGTGATGAGTTCGTCCCGGCGTAAGCCTCCGTTCGGCATCGCCCAGGTGGGCAAGAGCTTCCGGAACGAGATCACTCCAGGCAACTTCATCTTCCGCACCCGCGAATTCGAGCAGATGGAGCTGGAGTTCTTCGTCGAGCCCGGCACCGACGAGAAGTGGCACGAGTACTGGCTGCAGCAGCGCTGGGACTGGTACGTCGATCTCGGCATCTCCCCGGACAACCTGCGGCTGTACGAGCACCCGAAGGAGAAGCTGTCCCACTACTCCAAACGGACCGTGGACATCGAGTATCGGTTCGGGTTCAGCGGCGCCGAGTTCGCCGAGCTGGAGGGGATCGCCAACCGGACCGACTTCGACCTGGCCACGCACTCCAAGCACTCCGGAGTGGACCTGTCGTACTACGACCAGGAGGCGGGTCGGCGCTGGATCCCGTATGTGATCGAGCCGTCCGCGGGGTTGACCCGGGCGCTACTGGCGTTCCTGCTTGAGGCGTACGATGTGGACGAAGCGCCGAACACCAAGGGCGGGGTGGACAAGCGGACAGTGCTCCGGTTCGACCCGCGGTTGGCGCCGGTGAAGGTGGCGGTGCTGCCACTGTCGCGGAATCCTGAGCTGTCGCCCAAGGCGCGGGATCTGGCGGCCGCGCTGCGTAAGCGGTGGAACGTCGAATTCGACGACACGCAGGCGATTGGGCGGCCCTACCGCCGGCAGGACGAGATCGGCACCCCGTACTGCATCACCGTCGACTTTGACACCCTGAACGACAACGCGGTCACCGTCCGCGATCGGGACAGCATGGCCCAGGAGCGGATCTCCATCGATGCGGTCGAGCGCTACCTGCTCGACCGGCTTCCCTGACGCCACGAGGCCATAAGGAAGGTGCCCTCCCGGCGATGGTGTGCCGGGAGGGCACCTTCGTCAAGGCGCACATTAGGCCGGGATTTGGTACGTGGGCCGGATGATCGCCCGGGCGATGGTGTGGAAGGTGAGGTGGAAGCCCACCTGCCCCGCCGGGGTATCCGGAGTGACCGGTAGGTGTGCGGTGTTCAGTGCGTGGACGACGAAAATGTAGCGGTGGGGGCGGTCGCCGGCCGGCGGCGCGGGCCCTCCGTACTCCGGGTCACCGAAGTCGTTCCGGGTGCAGAAGGATCCGCTGGGTAACGGCCCACCGGTGGGTAGTTCGGTGACCGATGCGGGCACGTTGAGCAGCTGCCAGTGCCAGAACCCGCTGCCGGTGGGAGCGTCCGGGTCCAGACAGGTCACGGCGAAGCCGGCGACGTCCTCGGGGAAGCCGGCCCAGGCCAGGTGGGGGGAGAGGTTCTGGCCGCCCGCACTCTTGTGCGCGAACTTCTGGTCCATCGGTTGGCCGTCGGTGACGTCGTTACTCGTCAGCACGAAGGTCGGCACCACCGGAAGGAGTGCGTACGGATCCGGTGCCATCGGACGATCAAGATTCATTCCGTGATGGTCCCACACTGGCCGCGCAGGCGCACGTAGCATCGCCCGATACCACACCGAGTACCGGAAGTGCCGCCATATCGTAATAATGCGATTTTATGAAAGAATCTCGTAAGAATCGGTAACCTCAGCCTCGGACCAGCGGTTTTAGGCACGCCCCCTGGTGAGGACGCTTCGGCTTCCATCGGGTGGGGCGGGCCGGCGGTCAGTTCACGGCAGCAGGCTGAGGAGCCGGTATGGACGCAACACGGCGGTTGGCTCGCGGTGCGGCGGCGCTTGGATACGGCCCCGGCGCATCGACCAAGCGGGCCCTGCTGCTGCTCATGGCTGTGACCGTGGCGGCGCTGGCGGTGTTGGCGGCGGTAACCGCCGATTCGCCGGCGGGGGAGCCGCCCGCGGCTGATCCGCTGATGCCCGATCCCGCTGGCGCGCGGGCGGAGTGGGACCCACGGCGGTCGCGCTGGTCGGCATGTTGCGAGTGGACCGGTCTGGGGAGCCGTTCCCGGCCCGGCCCACCCGCCGCACGTGAGGGGGAGGACAGAGCGATGCACGAAGGGACCACGTCCCACAAGCTGGACCGCCGGAGCGACCATCGGTCGGAACCGGATGACCGGGACCATCACCGGCCTGAGGCGGATCCTGACTGGGCAGTTGACGAGGTGCTGGCCACCGCCGGTGGTCCCTCGGACGAGGTACCGGTCAGCCAGGAGGTCCGGCTGGAGGACTTCGCGCTGGAGTTCTGGGGATACAACCGGCAGCAGGTGGCGGACGCGTTACAGAACTTGACGGCACGACTGGCCGCGGTCACCCAGAAACTGGCGGCGGCCGCGCAGCTGCGGATCGAACTGCGGGAAGCGCGGCAGGAGATAGCGCGGCTGCGAGCACAGGTGGCTCACCCCCCGGAGTGGCCGGGTCGGCTGGTGGAGTTGATTCAGGAAGCGGAGCGGCTGCGGGAGCAGGCCGAACGCGACGTCCATGTGACGCAGTCCAAGCGGAGCCGAAGGAGTTGACCATTCGGGTCAGAAGCCTTCCTAACCTGGTGTGGAAGCCCAAACTAGGCGGCCTGCTCGTCTAGAGTTGGCCCCTGTAACTGGACCGCAGCACGCGGTAGCGCCGGTCGATCAGGTAGTCGAAACCGGTCGGCAGGTCTTGCGAACCCGTAACTGCGCCGTGGCAGCACACCGTGGGAGGCCGCAGGATGCCGAAGTACGTGTACGACTTCGCGGAAGGCAACAAGGACCTGAAGGATCTGCTCGGGGGTAAGGGCGCCAACCTGGCCGAGATGACCAACCTGGGTCTGCCGGTACCTCCCGGGTTTACCATCACCACCGAGGCGTGCAAGGTCTATCTCCAGACTGGCCAGGCTCCGGCGGAGCTGGCGGAGCAGGTCAGCCAGCAACTGGCCCGAGTGGAAGAGAAGATGGGCAAGCGGCTGGGCGACCCATCCGATCCGCTGCTGGTGTCGGTCCGCTCCGGTGCCAAGTTCTCCATGCCCGGGATGATGGAGACGGTGCTCAACGTCGGTCTCAACGACCGGAGCGTGCACGGCCTGGCCCAGCAGAGCGGTAACCCGCGGTTCGCTTGGGACTCCTACCGCCGGCTGGTGCAGATGTTCGGCAAGACCGTCTCCGGGGTGCCGGGGGAGCTGTTCGAGCAGGCACTGGACGCCGCCAAGCTGGCCAAGGGCACCACCAACGATTTGGACCTGACCGCGGAAGATTTGCGGGCGCTGGTGGACACCTACAAGAAGATCTACTCCGAACAGACGGGGCGGGACTTCCCGCAGGATCCGCGGGAGCAGTTGGACATGGCCATCGAGGCGGTGTTCAACTCCTGGAACTCCGAGCGGGCGGTGCTGTACCGCCGTCAGGAGCGGATCCCCGCCGACCTGGGCACCGCGGTGAACGTACAGACCATGGTGTTCGGCAACCTGGGGGACGACTCCGGTACCGGCGTGGCGTTCACGCGGGACCCGGCCACCGGTGCCCAGGGGGTGTACGGGGACTACCTGGCCAACGCGCAGGGCGAGGACGTGGTGGCGGGCATCCGTAACACCGTGCCGCTGCAGGAGCTGGAGCGGCTGGACAAGCGCTCGTATGACCAGCTGCTGTCGATCATGCAGACGCTGGAGAACCACTACCAGGACCTGTGCGACATCGAATTCACCGTGGAGCGCGGCAAGCTGTGGATGCTGCAGACCCGGGTGGGTAAGCGGACCGCGGCGGCCGCGTTCATCATCGCCACGCAATTGGTCGACGAGGGAGTCATTGACCTGGATGAGGCGATCCAGCGGGTCAACGGGGCGCAGCTGGCGCAGCTGATGTTCCCCACCTTCGACTTGTCGGCCAACCCCACCCATCTCGCTACCGGGGTGGCGGCTTCTCCGGGGGCGGCGGTCGGCAAGGCGGTGTTCGACTCCCAGCGGGCGGCGGAGCTCGCCGCCTCCGGTGAGCGGGTGATCCTGGTACGGAAGGAGACCAACCCGGACGACCTGCCCGGGATGATCGCCGCGCAGGGCATCTTGACCAGTCGGGGTGGTAAGACCAGCCATGCCGCGGTGGTCGCCCGCGGCATGGGGAAGACCGCGGTGTGCGGCGCGGACGCGCTGGACGTGGACGTGGTCAACCGGCGGTTCACCGTCGACGGCCAGGTGGTCAACGAGGGAGACGTGATCTCCATCGACGGCTCCACCGGTCGGGTCTACCTGGGAGAGATCCCGGTGCAGCCGTCGCCGGTGGTGCAGTACTTCGAGGGCAAGGTGGCGCCCGAGTCGGATCCGCTGGTGGCGGCGGTGCATCGACTGCTGCAGCACGCCGACTCCCGTCGGACCCTGGGGGTACGCACCAACGCCGACACGGCTGAGGACGCGGCCCGGGCCCGCCGGTTCGGGGCGACCGGGATCGGCCTGTGCCGCACCGAGCACATGTTCCTCGGCGACCGGCGGGAGCTGGTGGAGCGGCTGATCCTGGCCACCACCGAGGAGGAGCGGGAGCAGGCGCTGGCGGCGCTGCTGCCGCTGCAGCGGGGTGACTTCGTAGAGATCTTCGAGGCGATGGACGGGCTGCCGGTGACGGTCCGTCTCCTGGACCCGCCGCTGCACGAGTTCCTCCCGCCCCTGACCGACCTGGCGGTGAAGGTGGCGGTGGCGGAGGCGCGGGGTGAGGACCCGGGCCGGGACAAGACGCTGCTGGCGGCGGTTCACCGGATGCACGAACAGAACCCGATGCTGGGGCTGCGCGGGGTCCGGTTGGGACTGGTGATTCCCGGGCTGTTCGCCATGCAGGTGCGGGCGATCGCCGAGGCCGCGGCCGAGCGGATCCGCGCCGGGGGAGACCCACGGCCGGAGATCATGGTGCCGTTGGTCGGCGCGGTGCAGGAGCTGGAGACGGTCCGGCAGGAAGCCGAGCAGGTGATCGCGGATGTGGCCCGCCAGACCGGGGTGGAGTTGGCCGACCGGATCCTGATCGGCACCATGATCGAGGTACCGCGGGCGGCGCTGACCGCTGGTCAGATCGCGGAGGCGGCCGAGTTCTTCTCCTTCGGCACCAACGACCTGACCCAGATGGGGTGGGGCTTCTCCCGGGATGACGTGGAGGGCTCGTTCTTCACCCAGTACCTGGAGCGGGGGATCTTCGGGGTGTCGCCGTTCGAGTCGCTCGACCGGGAAGGCATCGGCCGGATGGTCCAGCTGGCGGTGGCCGAGGGCCGGCAGACCCGTCCGGATCTGAAGATCGGGGTGTGCGGTGAGCACGGTGGCGACCCGGAGTCGGTGCACTTCTTCCACGAGGTCGGACTGGATTATGTGTCCTGTTCGCCGTTCCGGGTGCCGGTGGCGCGGCTCGAGGCCGGCCGGGCGGCCGGTCAGGCCAGCAGCGCCGACAGCCGGTGAGCTGAGCGGTGCGGATGGGGCGGGTCGGGGTGCCGGCCCGCCCCACCGGTAGTGGCCGGTGGTCCACCGCGACGAGCTGACGCGATTTCGTCTCACCGTCGGTGCGGGTGGATAGGCTCGGACCACCATGACCGACCAGGATCTGGACCGCGCCCGGTGGGTGGCGGAGCCGCCCAGTGACACCAGTGTGGGGCGGGGGCCGTACCAGCGCGACCGGGCGCGGGTGCTGCACTCGGCGGGGTTCCGACGGCTCGCTACCAAGACCCAGGTCCACAGCGTGGGGTGGGGAGCGGAGGCCGGCTACGGCGGGTCGGACGACTTTCTGCGTACGCGCCTGACCCATTCGCTCGAGGTGGCGCAGATCGGCCGGGAGATGGGGCAGCGGCTGGGGTGCGATCCGGATGTGGTGGAGACCGCCGGGCTCGCTCATGATCTTGGGCATCCGCCGTTCGGTCACAACGGGGAAGCGGCGCTGGACGCGGTGGCCCAGTCTTGTGGGGGGTTTGAGGGCAACGCCCAGACCCTGCGGGTGCTTACGCGGCTAGAGGCGAAAGTGCCCGGTGCGGGGCTCAACCTGACCCGGGCGAGCCTGGACGCGGTCTGCAAGTATCCCTGGTTTCGCACCAGCGATCAGCGGAAGTTCGGGGTCTACCCCGATGACGCGGCGGTGTTCGGCTGGCTGCGCGTCGGCGCCCCGGTCACGCGGCGGTGCATGGAGGCCCAGGTGATGGACTGGGCGGACGACGTCGCCTATTCCGTCCATGACGTGGAGGATGGCATCCATAGTGGATTAATCGCGTTGGGTCCGCTTCTATCCAATAGGGATGAACAGGCGGCGCTGTGTGAAGACGTGGCCGCACACTACTCACCAGAATCCCCGGACGACCTGGCCGAAGTGTTGCGCGACCTGCTCGCCGACCCGGTATTGGCGCCGTTGCAGGCGTACGATGGCAGCCACTCCGCCCAGGTCGCGCTCAAGCGGTTTACCAGCACCCTGACCGGACGCTTTGTGACCGCCGCGGTGACCGCTACCCGGGCCCACGCGGGGGAAGGGCCGCTCCGGCGCTACCGGGCCGACTTGGTGGTGCCGCGGGAGATCCGCGCCCAGTGTGCCCTGCTCAAAGGGATGGCGCTGCGGTATGTGATGCGCCGACCGGGCAGCACCGCCGGGTACGCCCGGCAGCGGGAAATACTGATCGAACTGGTGGAGGCGCTGTGCGCGCGGGCACCGGCGGCGCTGGACCCGGTGTTCGCGCCGATGTGGACGGCGGCCACTGACGATGCCGCCCGACTCCGCGTGGTAGTGGATCAAGTGGCCAGCCTGACCGATCCGGCCGCGGTGGCCTGGCATCGGCGCCTGTGCACCCGTTGACACCACCGCCGAGAGCGGCAGGATCCTCGCGTAGCGCCGCCGGTGCCCCTAGGCTGACGACATGAACGCGGACCAGCGGACTTTCGTGATCGTCGGAGCGGGCCTGGCCGGGGGACGGGCGGCGCAGACCCTCCGAGAAGAAGGGTTCGCCGGCCGGATCGTGCTGGTGGGGGAGGAGACGGAGCCCCCGTACGAGCGTCCACCACTGTCCAAGGGATATCTGCTCGGGGCCGAACCTCGGCAGCGGGCCTTCCTGCAGGACGAAGACTGGTGGGCCGGCCACGGGATCGATCTGCGCCTCGGCTGTCGGGTCACCGGTCTCGACCCGGCCAATCACACCGTCACCCTGAACGGGTTCGAAGACCTCCGGTACGACCGGCTGCTGCTCGCCACCGGTTCCCGGCTCCGCACCCTCACCGTGCCCGGGCACGACCTGCACCGAGTCCGCTACCTCCGCACCCTGGACGAGGCTGATCTACTGCTGGCTGATCTCCAGAATGACCAGGTCCAGCGGGTGGTGGTGATCGGCAGCGGCTGGATCGGGATGGAGGTCGCGGCCGCGGCCCGCCACCACCGGAAAGACGTGACGGTGGTGGCCCGAGGGCAGCTACCACTGTCGATGCTCGGCCCCGAGGTGGGAGCGCTGTTCCGCGATCTGCACCGCGCGCACGGGGTCCACTTCCGGTTCGGCACGGAAGTGACCCGGTTCCGGGGTACCGGGGAAGGAGTGTCCACGGTCGTCCTCACCGACGGCACCGAACTACCGGCGGACCTGGTGGTGGTCGCGATCGGAGTCACTCCGGCCACCGAGTTGGCGGAGATGGCCGGCCTGGCGGTCGACGACGGCGTGCTGACCGGCGCCGACCTGCGTACCTCCGATCCGGACATCTACGCCTGCGGTGACGTGGCGCGGATCCCCAGCTCCCTGGCGGGTGCGCCGATCCGGGTCGAGCACTGGGCCCGGGCGTATGACAGCGGCCCGGCCGCGGCGCGGGCGATGCTCGGGCAGCCGGTCACGTTCGATGCGGTCCCGTTCTTCTTCACCGACCAGTACGACCTCGGCATGGAGTTCTCCGGATGGCTGCCCCCGGGGGGATACCGCCGGGTGGTGTTCCGCGGGGATCCCACGCTGGTCGATGGACGAGTCCCGGAATATCTGGTGTTCTGGCTGGATGCCGACCACCGCGTCCTGGCGGGGATGAACGTGAACATCTGGGAGGTGGCGGACCGGATCCAAGCGCTGATCCGGGGACGCCGGCCGGTTGACCCGCAGGCCCTGGCCGACCCGACGGTCCCGCTGGATCAGCTGATCCACTGACTCACCGCCCCCGAAGGGCCTCCTCGCCCAGGAGCGCCGCCACGTCCGCCGCCGGCGGCGGTACCGCTCCGCGGCGCGCGCAACCCGCCGCCGCGAGCGCGGTCGCGTACCGCAGCGCCGCCACCAACCGGGGACGCTCCAGCGGCTGCTCCGGCCGCCAGTCGGCCAGGCGGGACAGCAACCCGGCGGTGAACAGGTCACCGGCCCCGATCGTGTCGACCACCCGCACCCGCGGCGCAGCGCACTCGACCACGCCTCCCCGGTACCGGGCCACCGCCCCGGCGGCCCCGCGGGTGACCACCACCAGCGCAGGGCCGCGCTCAGCCCAGTCCGCGGCCACCGCGAGGTCGGGGACCCCGGGATACAGCCAGGCCAGGTCTTCGGCGCTGACCTTCACCAGGTCGGCCGCGGCCACCCACCGCTCCACCACCGGTCGGGCCGTCGCCGGGTCCCGCATCAGCACCGGCCGCACGTTCGGGTCGTACGACACCGGGATGCCGGCGCGCCGGGCGGTGTGCACCGCCTGCGTCACCGCTGCCGCACCCGGGTCCAGCACCGCCGCCAGCGACCCGGTGTGCAGCCAGTCCACCCCGGTCAGATCCACCGGGCCGGGCCAGGTCCAGCTCAGCCGGAAGTCGTAGTGCGCCGCCCCGGCCGCGTCCAGGTGCGCGAACGCCAGGTTGGTCGCGTCCCCGGTGTCGATCACGTCCCTGGTGTCCACCCCGTACCGGGTGAGGTGGTCTCGGAGCAATTGACCGAACAGGTCATCGCCGGCCTGGCTGGCCAGGCGGACCGGATGCCCGGCGGCGGCCAGCGCCACCGCCACATTCAGCGGACTGCCCCCGCAGACGGCCTGGAAGCGCCAGGATCCGGGCTCGCTGATCAGATCCACCAACGCTTCCCCGACCACCAGGTACGACCCGACCTCCATCCAAGTACGGTAACCACGAGAGGAGGCTGCCGTGGCGGGCCGGATCCGGGACGAAGACATCGCGCTGGTACGGGAACGCACCTCGATCGCGGATGTGGTGGGGGAGCGGGTCACCCTCAAGCCGGCCGGTGCCCAGACCTTCAAGGGCCTGTGCCCGTTCCACGAGGAGAAGACGCCCTCGTTCACGGTCCGGGTGGACAAGGGGGTGTACTTCTGCTTCGGCTGCGGCAAGGGCGGCGACACGATCGGGTTCGTGATGGAGGCCGACCACCTCACGTTCGTGGAGGCGGTGGAGTATCTCGCCTCCCGGGCCGGCATCCAGCTGCGGTACGAGCAGACCCCCGCCGGGTCGCGGCGGCCACAGCAGGGGCAGCGGCAGCGGCTGGTGGCCGCGCACGCCGCCGCCGCCGAGTTCTACGCCGAGCAGCTGCTGACCCCGCCGGCCCGGGGGGCCCGGGAATTCCTGGCCCGGCGCGGGTTCGACCGGACCACCGCGGAGCGGTACGGGTGTGGGTACGCCCCGGCCAGCTGGGACGCGCTCACCCGGCACCTACGCGGACGGGGGTTCACCGACCAGGAGCTGGTCACCGCCGGCCTGGCCCGGGAGGCCCGCTCCGGGTCGCTGATCGACCGGTTCCGGGGCCGGCTGCTCTGGCCGATCCGGGACATCTCCGGGGACGTGATCGGGTTCGGTGCCCGCAAGCTCGCGGATGACGACGACGGGCCGAAGTACCTCAACACCCCGGAGACCCCGATCTACAAGAAGTCGCAGGTGCTGTACGGCATCGACCAGGCCAAGCGGGAGATCGCCAAACAGGGCCGGGTGGTGATCGTGGAGGGCTACACCGACGTGATGGCCTGCCACCTGGCTGGGGTGCCCACCGCGGTGGCCACCTGCGGCACCGCGTTCGGTGACGACCACATCCAGGTGTTGCGTCGGCTGCTGATGGACACCGACGTCTTCACTGGAGAGATCATCTTCACGTTCGACGGGGACCAGGCGGGGCAACAGGCGGCGCTGCGGGCGTTCGACTCCGACCAGAAGTTCGTGGGACGTACCTTCATCGCGGTCAGCCCCGACAACCTGGACCCGTGCGATCTGCGGTTGACCAAGGGGGACGCGGCGGTACGGGATCTGGTGGCGCGGCGGGAACCGCTGGTCGACTTCGCCCTGCGGCAGGTGATCGCCCGGTACGACTTGGACACCGTCGACGGCCGCGTGGACGCGATGCGCCGGGCGGCGCCGCTGGTGGCCCGGTTGAAGGACCGGGAGAAGCGGCCGGAGTACGCCCGTAAGCTCGCCGGTGACCTGGGGTTGCCGGTGGAGCAGGTGATGCGGGCGGTGGCCGCGGCGGCCAAGGGCGCCGACCTCACCGAACTTCCCCGCCCCCGGAACACCCCGGCGGTCAACCCCGCCATGCTGGTCGAACGGGAAGCGCTCAAGTTGGCGATCCAGGAGCCGGTACTGGCCGGGCCGGTGTTCGACGCGCTCGGTCCGGAGGTGTACCACCACCCGCTGCATCAGGTGATCCGGCGCGCGGTGGCGGAGGTCGGAGGGTGTGCGGCCACCACCGGTGGGCCGGAGTGGGTGGTGCGGATCCGGGAGGCGTGCCCGGACCTGGCCGCCGCCGCGCTGGTGACCGAGCTCGCGGTGGAGCCACTCCAGTTGGACCGGGATCCGGACCCCCGGTATGTAGCGATCACCATGGCTAGGCTGGAGCTGGTCACGGTCGAAGCCCGGGTGGCGGAGTTGAAGTCGCGGGCGCAGCGGGTCAATCCGGTGGCCGACAAGACGCAGTATCTCGCGTTGGCGGCGGAGTTGTTCTCGCTGGAGCAGCATGCGCGCGCCCTGCGGGAACGGGTGTCGGGGGAGCTGTAGTGGGGTTCTTCAAGCGACGGCGGCTGCCGGCCCGGCTGCGACCTGCGCTGGCCGCGAACGAACGGGTGCTCGCCTGGGCGACGGTGGCCGACGACCAGGCGGTAGTGGTGACCAACCTCGGCCTGCACCTGCCCGACCGGACGGAGCGGCTGGGGTGGCACGAGATCCACAAGGCCACCTGGACGGGGCGGGAGCTCATCATCGTCCCGGGGGAGGTGCGGGAGCCGGACGCCGGCGGCTACCAGGTGGTGGCGGATCTGCCTCCGGTGACCATCCCCCTGTCGGACCCGGGGGACGTGCCGAAGGTGGTACGGGCGCGGGTCACCAAGTCGGTGTCGTTCTCCGCGCACGAGGCGGTGCCCGGGGGCGCGGTCTGGGTGGTGGCCCGCCGGGTGCCGGGGGTGGATGGGTTGCGGTGGATGGTCCGGTACGACCCGGGCACCGACCCGGCCGCACCGGGGGTGCGGGATGCCACCGCCACGCTGGTGGCCACCTACTCCGCGGCCGGTGGGGCGGAAACAGCTTGACCTGATCCCCGACGACTAGGCAGGGTGCGGACATGACCGACAGCGCGCCGTTGATCCGGGCTCGTGGGCTGGTGAAGCGGTTCGGAGATTTCGTGGCGGTCAACGGCATCGATCTGGATGTGTGGCCTGGGGAGGCGTTCGGATTCCTCGGTCCGAACGGAGCCGGCAAGAGCTCCACCATGCGGATGATCGGTTGTGTGTCCCCACCCAGTGACGGCGAGCTGACCATCCTCGGTATGGACCCGCGCCGGCAGGGGCCGGCGATCCGGGCGCGGCTCGGGGTGTGTCCACAGGAGGACAACCTCGATCCGGACCTGACGGTGCGGGACAACCTGGTCACCTATGCCCGGTACTTCGGCATCCGCCGGGCGGAAGCACGCCGCCGGGCGGCGGAGCTGCTGGAGTTTGTGCAGTTGACGGAACGGGCCGACCAGGATGTGGAGCCGTTGTCCGGTGGGATGAAACGGCGGCTGACCATCGCCCGGGCCCTGGTCAACCAGCCCGATTTGGTGCTGTTGGACGAACCCACCACCGGGCTGGATCCGCAGGCTCGGCATCTGGTCTGGGAGCGGCTGTTCCGACTCAAGCAACGCGGCACCACCCTGGTGCTGACCACCCACTACATGGACGAGGCCGAGCAGCTGTGTGACCGGCTGGTGGTGATGGATGGGGGACAGATCGTCGCGGAGGGGTCACCCCGGGCGCTGATCGAGCGGTACGCCACCCGGGAGGTCGCCGAGCTGCGGTTCGGGGCGGATGCCCCGCTGGATTCGTACGCGGAGAAGTTGGCGGGGATCGGCGAGCGGTGCGAGGTGCTGCCGGACCGGATCCTGTTGTACGCCGACGATGGGGACGCGGCGGTGGCGGCGGTACAGGCCCGGGAGTTGTCTCCCACGCAGGTGCTGGTGCGCCGGGCCACCCTGGAGGATGTGTTCCTCCACTTGACCGGCCGCAGCCTGGTGGAGACCTGATGCGCGCGATCCATCCAGCCTGGGCGGTGTTTGAGTACTACCTCACCACCTACCGGCGGGTGTGGCGCGGCACCGTGTTCAGCTCGTTCGTGCTGCCGGTGCTGTTCTTCCTCGGCATCGGCCTGATGGTGGGGGAGTACGTGGACCGGGGCGGCGCGTTGCCGGTGCCGTACACCCAGTTCATCGGTCCCGGGTTGCTGGCGTTCACGGGAGTGCAGATCGCGTTGATGGAGGCCGGGTATCCGGTCATGGGCGGCTTCAAGTGGAACAAGACCTACTACGCGATCACCGCGGCGCCGCCGCGGGTGCGGGACATTGTGGCCGGGCAGTTGTGCTACATCGGGCTGCGGACCGCGGTGGCGACCGTGGCGTTCCTGGTGGTGATGTTCCCGTTCGGGGTGGTCTCCCAGGGCTGGGCGGTGCTGGCGCCGCCGGTGGCGCTGCTGATGGCGTTGGCGGTGGCGGCACCGATGATGGCGTTCGCCGCCACGGTGGAGAAGGACACGTCGCTGGCGCTGCTGTTCCGGTTCGCGCTGCTGCCGATGATGCTGTTCTCCGGGGTCTTCTTCCCGTTGGAGCAGTTGCCGGAGCTGCTGCGACCGGTGGCGTACCTGCTGCCACTGTGGCATGGGGTGGAGCTGTGTCGGGCCGCGGTGGTCGGGTTGGCTCCTAGCTGGCCGGTCGGGCTGCACCTGGCGTACGTGGTGGTGTGGGTGCTGAGCGGATTCCTGGCCGCGGTGGCCCGGTTCCAGCGTCGACTGGTGCGTTAGGGGGTGCGGCGACGGTGATGACCACGGCCCTGACCCGGGGGGCGCTGAGCCGCGCGTTGGTCGGTGACGAGCTGGCGTTCTCCCGGGTGGCGGCGGTGTTGCAGCGCAGCATGACCGCGCTGGGCTCCGGTGGCTCCTACTGGTGGTTGGTGTTGTCCGGGCTGGCGGAGCCGCTGCTCTACCTGTTCGCAATGGGGTGGGGGGTAGGGGCGCTGGTCGGTGACATCACCCTGGCCGACGGGCGCACCGTGCCGTACCTGGTGTTCATCGCTCCGGCGCTGTTGGCCTCCGCGAGCATGAACGGGGCGGTGGCTGAGTCGACGATGAACTTCTTCAGCAAGCTCAAGTTCAGCAAGATCTATTACCCGATGCTGAACACGCCGGTCACCCCGGTGGAGATCGCGTTCGGCGAGCTGGGCTGGGCGATGATGCGTGGGGCGATGTACACCGTGGCCTTCCTGGCGGTGGCGGTGGGGATAGGGCTGACCAGCCCGCTGCTGGCCGCGCTGGCGGTGCCCGCGGCCCTGCTGGTGGGGCTGGCGTTCGGGGCGGCGGGGATGACCCTGGCCACGCTGATGCGGACGTGGCAGGACTTCGACTACGTCAGCATCCTGTTGTTCGCGCTGTTCCTGTTCTCCGGCACGTTCGTGCCGGTGGACACCTATCCGGCCGGGCTGCAGGTGGTGGTATGGGCCACGCCGCTGTTCCACGGGGTGGAGCTGCTCCGGGGAGTGATGTTGGAACAGTTCCACCTGGGCCTGCTCTGGCATGTGGCCTACCTGCTGGCGGTGACTCTGGCGGCCATGGCGGTGGCGTCGCGCCGGATCGCCCGGATGCTGCGCCGTTGACCAGGTCCGGTGGCGCCGCGCGAGCGCACCGGCGCGGTACCGACAGGGAACGGCACCCGGCGTGGTGCCGGGTGCCGTTCTGGTGGAGTGCGTAGTGGTGAAGTCGTTGGTCGCTACAGGGTGCTGCCGGGAGTGGGGCGCTGGCTGCCGGCGAATGGATCCGGCTCGCCGGCCATCGGATCGGGCTGCAGCGGCTCCGGCTGGGCCGACTCCCGGTGGGACTCCTGGTTCAGCTTGTCGGTGAGCTTGCCGCGCTTCAGGCGCCCGTTCACCATGTCTTTGCCTTCGGTGTAGATCCGGCTGGCTTGGGCCTGGATCACTCCCGCGGCCTCCTGCACGGTCGGGTTGTCCAGGAGCTGACGGGCCCGTTCGAGCAGCTGCTCGTATCGTTCCCGGCCGGCTCGGGCACCCAAGACAAACCCGACCGCCATCCCGCCGAGAAACATCAGCTTGCCGCGCATGACGGCTCCTTCCGGTCGCTCGTCCCTCCAGGGCTGGTCGCACGGATGACCTTCATCACAGACGTGATGGTGGTCACGTTGCGACCCACCCAGGATATCCGCACGACGCCCTCTGTCAGGGCAAATCGCCCAGACTTGCTGGATTCCCTCCCACATTGCCGGTTACCCGGGCGCCGCTAACGCCAAACCCTGTCGCCACTACTCCGGAGGTTTCCGGTACTCTAGGGGAGGTCCTCCTCATGCACTTCCGTGTGAGGTGGGGACTGCCTTCCCCCGTAGCTCAATCGGCAGAGCGTCCGGCTGTTAACCGGCAGGTTATAGGTTCGAGTCCTATCGGGGGAGCTTCGCTACCGCGGCGCGGTCGCCATCCGCGCGCCCCCGGGTCGCGGACGGGCGGGGCGGTAGCTCAGCAGGTTAGAGCAGGGGACTCATAATCCCTGGGTCGCGGGTTCGAGTCCCGCCCGCCCCACCAGGCTCTACCTGCGAAACACTCCCCGCCCTGTAGATGCCCGTAGCTGATTTGGGGCCGGGCCGCTTATGTGCGTTGACTAGAGGTTCAGCCCGGCAGCTTCCGTCGGAAGAACTCGGCGACCCGGCCGTGCGTGGAAGGGTTGAGGACCCGGCCGGCGGCGGCATGGCGGGCAATCGGCGGCCGCCGGCCGGGTGCGACCCTGCCCCGCCTGCGCCAACAGGTGGGCAGGGGGTTACCCGGGGAGGGCTGGGGCACGTGAGGCCCACTGCCCCGGGTGGTGATGTGCCGGTCCCTCGGGACTCAGGTGAGACGGGGCCGGCACCGGTTCAGACCAGAGATCCTGGGAACGGGACACGTACTGGGCGGTCACCGTCTCCTGCCACAGGTGGCGGCCAAGCTCATCCGGGCGGCCAACGCACCGCTGTTGCAGACGATCCCGCTCGACACTGCCTGGCCACGCCGGCCACCGGATCCTTGCCGGGCAGCGACGCCTTTCGATGCGTGTCGCCGACGTGGGCGGGCACCGTTGCCAGAATCGTGGTTGCCTCCTCTCTCCTTTTTGAGGTTGCTACTACCGCAAACTTCTGATTTGGGATTAACCACCTCAGCAAGTGACGGAAGTCTTTGATAGGTGGTAGCGTGCCGCTCACATAACAGGATGGGAAGACCGGAACCGTCTCCAAATGGTCTCCAACACCTCAACCAAGATCAAAAGGGCATACTCCGGTGAGTGGGATGAGCGAGATGACCGGTGCCACGCTTCGGGCAGCGAGGCAGGCGGCAGGGCTGAGCCTGGCGACGATGGCGCGCCGCACCCGTTACGGCAAGGGATACCTGTCAAACGTCGAAACCGGGAGACGGCGTGCTACACCCGAAGTGGTGCTGGCATACGAGCGGGTGTTAGGGGACGAGATGGACCGGCGCGGCCTGTTGACGGGACTGGCGGCTTCCCTGGTGGCCCCGACCGCGGTGAGTGAGCTGATCCGTCGGGGATTCGTCGCCGCGTTAGGACGCCGCGATAGCCGCGATGAGTGGCTGCATCGGGCTGACACCTACGGCCAGGATTACATGGTGGTGGGAGCTGGTCAGCTACAGCAGCGGCTAGCCGGTGATCTGGTGGTGCTGCAGCAACAGCTGGAAGATCCGGTCTTGTGGGGGGTGGCGGCCCGGCTCTTGACCGTCTATGGCAAGACCACGTCGGATGCCAGGGAGGCGGCCCGCTGGTATCACCTGGCGGTAGCAGCAGCCGACCGCAGCGAAGACAAGGCGGTACGGGTGTGGGTGCGGGGCCGGGCAGCATTGGCGCTGGCCTATGAGGGCACCGGTTTGTCCACAGCGCGGACACTCGCCGAGCAGGCGTTGGCGATTGGCGACACCCCCGATCTGGGGCTCTTGAACGCGCATATGGCGCTGGCGCATGTGGCCGTTCACCGCGGCGACGAGGTCACCGCCTATAAGCAATTGGAGCAGGCCCGGCGGGTGTTCGACCGAGCCGGCTCGTACGAGCAGATCAGTGACTTTGCTGTACCGGAGTGGCGGATGGCGACGTTCACCAGCATGTTGCTGTCGCGCATGGGCGACCCGGCCGCGGTACAGGCCCAGGACGAGGCTGACCGCACCCGTCCGAAAACCCTGACCCGGTTCGCTACTCATATCCAGCTGCACCGCGCGTTGATGCTGGTGAATTCCGGAGACAGCTCCGAAGGAGTGGCGTTGGCACGGGCTGCCTGGCAGGCACTTCCTCCGCAGCGGCGATCGCAGTCGCTGTCGCTGATGCTGGACGAGATCATGCGTCGGGCTGGTGTCTCCACCAGCCGCACATAGCTTGCGGGCCAGCAGTGTCGCCTCAGGCACGCCCAGGGGCGCACGCCGACGACGTGGTCACCAGTCCAGCGCGATGAGCGGTCACCTGGGCTAGGGGCGAGCCTCACTAACCGGTCGGTTGTTGTGGGAAGGCGGGGCCGGTTCCCGGAGGATGGGGACATGGCTCGGCTGTGGCGTCTCGCGCATCGGTACTGGGTCGTCACGCTGACCCTCGCGCTCGGGTTGCTCGGGATCGTGCTCGCCCTCGCCGGCGCCGAGGACGTGGTGCGGTGGCTCTTCAGCGCGTACGCACTCGGGATCGCGGGCTGGCACGCCGTCGGGATGGTGCGTGACCTGCTCCGCGGTCATTACGGACTCGACATTCTGGCGGTCACGGCGATCGTCGCGACCGTGGCGGTGGGGGAGTACGTCGCGGCGCTGATCGTGGTGTTGATGCTCACCGGCGGTGAAGCCCTTGAGGACTATGCGGGCCGCCGCGCGAAGCGTGAGCTCGACGCCTTGCTCGACCGGGCGCCGCAACGCGCCCACCGGATCGACGGTTCGCAGATCATCGACATCCGGGCCGACGACGTGCGCGCCGGGGACGTGCTGCTGGTACGCCCGAGTGAACTGGTGCCGGTCGACGGGACGCTCCGCTCCGAGGAGGCCGTGCTCGACGAGTCGTCGCTGACCGGGGAGAGTCTGCCGGTCGAGAAGCGCGCCGGGGACACGGTGCTGAGCGGGTCGGTCAACGGACCGCACGCGATCGAGATCGTCGCCACCGCGGTGGCGGCCGACAGCCAGTACCAGCAGATTGTTGCCCTGGTCCGGGAGGCGGCGGAGAGCAAGGCGCCGATCGTCCGGCTCGCCGACCGGTACGCGGTGCCGTTCACGCTCTTCTCGCTCGCGCTCGCGGGGCTGGCGTGGTGGCTCTCCGGCGACCCGGTGCGCTTCGCGGAAGTGCTTGTGCTCGCCACTCCGTGCCCGCTGCTCATCGCCGCGCCGGTCGCGTTCATCGGAGGGATGAGCCGGGCGGCCCGTAACGGCGTGATCGTGAAGGGCGGCTGGGTGCTCGAGCGCCTGGCGTCGGCGAAGACGGCCGTGTTCGACAAGACCGGCACGCTCACCTACGGCACCCCGGAGCTGGTCGAGATCCGGCCTGAGCCCGGATTCACGCAGGACGAGCTGCTCGCCGCGGTCGCCTCCGCCGAACAGTACTCCTCCCACGTGCTCGCGACCGCGCTCATCGAGGCGGCGAAACAACGAGGGTTGCCGCTGACTGAAGCGGAGTGGGCGCGGGAGGAAGCGACCAACGGTATCCGGGCCAAGGTGGGCGGTCGGGAGGTGGTGGTCGGCAAGTTCGCTTTCGTCGCCGACCGGGCCCCGGAGGCTACCCGTACCGCGATCGGGCCTGGTCAGCTCGCCGTGTACGTGGCCGTCGACGGCCGGTTCGCGGGCGCGCTGCTGGCGAGCGACCGCCTGCGCGACAACGCGCCGGACACCCTGGCGCGCCTGGACGCGCTCGGAGTGCGCCACACGATGATCCTCACCGGCGACGCGTGGGAGACCGCGGAGCACATCGCCGCGGAACTCGGAGTGACGTCGGTGCGGGCCGAACTGCTGCCCGCCGACAAGGTGGACGCGGTACGGGCGGTCAGCGAGCGCCCTGTGATCATGGTGGGGGACGGGGTCAACGACGCCCCAGTGCTCGCGGTCGCGGACGTGGGCGTGGCGATGGGGGCGAAGGGTGCGACCGTGGCGAGCGAGTCGGCGGATGCGGTCATCCTCGTCGACGACCTGTCCCGCACCGCGAAGGCGGTCCAGATCGGGCACGACACCGTACGGATCGCGCTGCAGAGCATCTGGCTCGGCATCACCGTGAGCGTGGCCCTGATGGGTGTGGCGGCGTTCGGGGCGATCCCCGCGACCGCGGGCGCGCTGCTCCAGGAGCTCATCGATCTCGCGACCATCCTCGCGGCACTCCGGGCGATCGGTGGTCGGCTCGACCGTCGGGACGCCCGGCGGGCGGAGGGGAGCCCACGGCCGACCAGAGTCGCGTAGATCGCCCCGTCCCGGTGAACCCGCGCTGCGGCGGCGGGCCGAGCGGGAGTCTCGCTCGATGCAGGAGATAACCCGGCAGGGTGCGTTGATCGCCTTCTATGGTCTCAACGGGACGCCTGACGCTCACCAACGACGCCGCCTACCACCTGGTCATGGACGTGGCCGCTGGGGTCCTCGACGAGGTGTCCGACATCGCCGAACTGCTCGCGCCCGCGACCGCCTCGTGGCCCTGAGCGACCCATGTTGCATAGATCACACTGGTTTCGGTGAACCCGCGGGTGGTTCCGCGCTACCCAGCAGGTAGTCGCTACGTCAGGAACCAGATGGACGACACCGACCGGTCCACGCTCGCTCGGGTCGCCGCCGGAGACCAGCGCGCGCTTGCGGAGCTCTACACCCGGCATGGGCAGGCGCTGCTTGCGTACGCCGAGGGGCTGCTCGGGGAGCGGCAGGCGGCTGAGGAGGCGCTGCAGGACACCTTCCTGGCGGTGTGGCGGGCGGCGGCCAGCTTCGAGGGGCGGTCGGCGGTGCGGACCTGGTTGTTCGGGATTTGCCGCCGGCAGGCGCTCACGCGGCTGCGCCGGCCGGGACCAGGGACGGTGCCGGTGGACAGCGCCGGGGAGCTGCCAGCCGGGGAGCCGGGGCCGGAGGCGATCGCGCTCGCGCGCGCGGATGCCCGAGCGGTCGGGGCGGCGATCTCCGCCCTGTCCCCGCGACATCGGGAGGTGCTGGACCTGGCGTTCGGGGCGGGAATGTCCTACCGAGACATCGCCACAGTGCTTGGTGTCCCCGAAGGCACAGTGAAGAGTCGCCTGTTTCAGGCCCGTAACCACCTGGCCCGTGCCCTGGCCCCGGTATCGGAGCCGGTGCCGGGACCACGGCGCGGCTGGTCGGAAGAGGAGCCGGGATGAGCCATCCACGTGACCTGCTGCCCGCGTACGCCGCGGGCACCCTGCCACCGGGTTCACACCGCGCGGTGTCGGCGCACGTAACCGGGTGTCGGGCCTGTATGGACGAACTCCAGGCGTGGCGGATGGTGGCACAGGCGACGCGGGCGCGGTCGGCCGCGGTGGCCGCACCGCCACCGTTCGCGGCCATCCAGGCCCGGCTGCGATCAGCGAGCCCGGTGGTCGCGCCTTACCGAGGGCGGGTGGGGGAGCGGCCGTTGGTGCGGGCAGCCCGGCTGCTGTGGCGGCAACCGCGACTGATCGGCTGGCCGGTATGGCTGGTCTGCGGGATCGTGCTGGCAGTGGGCATCGGGCTGGCCGCGGTGGCGCCGCCAGGGATGGGGGGCCAGCTGCTGGCCGAGACGGTGCCGCTGGCGGCCGCGCTGGCGGTGGCGGGGGCCTGCGGGGGTGGGGACCCGGCCGCGGAACTGGTGGCGGCCTCGCCCACGTCGGTCCGGGCGATCCTACTCGCCCGGCTGACGGTGGCGCTCGGGGCGGTGTTCCTCGTGGCTTTCGGAGCGTCCGGCCTGCTGGTCGGGTTGCATGGAGGCACGGCCGCGGGGGTGCTGGCGTTCTGGCTGGGGCCGATGGTGCTGCTGTCGGCGATTTCGTTCACGATGGCGGTGATCTGGCGGCCGATGCCGGCGGTGGCGGTGGCGGTGGGATTGTGGGCGGGGAAGGTGATGGTGGGCACCGGCGGCCTGCATCCCGTGGTGGCCTACGTGTTCACGGCCCTGTGGACTGACAGCGTGCTCGGGATGGCGGCCGCGGCCGGGCTCGTGGTGGCCACAGTGGTGCTACTGCCATGGTTGTCTTCCCGACCACTGCCGCGGTACGGGCCAGCTGGTGTGAGGTAGCTGACATGAACCCGGGACCGCGCCGCGGCCACTCAGTGGCGTGACGATGAGTCTGCGGTTGCGCTATGAGGCGCGGCGAGCGGGACCGATCGGCTGGGGCGCGCCGCTGGCGGCGATGGTGGTCACCAGCGGGTTGGCGGTCCTGGCTAGTGGCGGCGGGGCCGCCGCGCATCAGGTGGATCACCTGGTGATGGCCGGCCTGGAAGTGGTGCTATCGCTCGCGGTAGGGGTGGCGGCGATAGCGGTGGTGGCGCGGGAAAGTTGTCGGGAGCTGCACCTGTCGCTGCCGGTATGGTACGGCGGCACCCTCGCCCGGCGGGTGGGGGTGATGGCCGGCTGGGCGGTCGGCTGGGCGGCTGGGGGATGGGGGGTGCTCGCGGCGACCGGCCGCTGGGGTGGCCCGGCGGGGGTGAGCGGGGCGCTGGTGTGGCTGGCGCCGCTGGTGTGGCTGGGCGCGGTGGGGATAGTGGCGGTACTGCTGTCCCGCAGCGTTGCCTTGGCCACCTCGGTGGTGGCGGGCGTGTGGCTGGTGGAGTTGCTGTTCTCCGGCCAGCTGATGAGTCATCCGGTGGGGCGGGCGCTGTTCCTGTTCACCACCACCATGGTGGGGCACGGCGACGGCTGGCTGGCCAATCGGTTGTGGCTGTTGGGTAGCGGAGTGGTGCTGCTGGGGGTGGCCGGGGCGCTACTGGCGTGGCCACAGCGGCTGCTGGCGGGGGAGGAGGACTGATGCTGGGCCAGCTGTGGGGGATCTGCCGGTACGAGTTCCGCATGCAGCTCCGCAAGCGTTCACTGTGGATCAGCACCGTGCTGCTGCTCACCTTCGCGGTGGTGACCCAGGGGGATCGGGGGCCGCGGCATGTGCCGATGGAGGCGACCGCCCGGGAGGTGATGGGAAATTGGACGGTGCTGTTCTGGATCATGTTGCCGTTGGTGTTCGGGGTGGTGCTGGCCGATCGGGTGGTGCGGGATCGTCGCCTGGGCGTGCGGGGGTTGCTGCTCGGGCTTCCGGTGGGTGAGGGGCGGCTGCTGGCCGGTAAATACCTTGGCGGCATCGCCGCTACCGGGCTGCCCGGGCTCCTGGCGCTGCTGGCCGCCGCCGGATACGAGGCGGTCCACCGGGGGACCATCGCCACCTTCGGATGGGCCCTGGTGGGATTCCTGACGGTGATGCTGCCGGGGTTGGCGTTTGTGGCGGGGTTCGCACTGGTGTGCCCGCTGCTGGTGTCCGCCCCGTTGTTCCGGGTGTTGTTCGTGGGCTACTGGTTCTGGGGCAACTTGACCGCGCCTCGGTTCCTGCCGTCCCTGACCGGCACTCTGCTTACTCCGGTCGGGGCGTACCCGGCCAGCTGGCTGCTGGGCGAGCCGGTGATGCACGCGGGGGTGCCGGGATGGCTGGCGATGCTCCGCCCGGAGCCCACCGGCGCGGCCGCGCTGGGGAGCGTGGCCCTCCTGCTGGTCATCGGCGTGCTGCCGCTGGTTGTCACCGTTCTGCTCCGGAAGGAAGGGCGAGCTTAGGGCATGGACATTCAGATCACCGGTCTTCACCAGCGGTTTGGTCGAGTGGTGGCGCTGGACTCCGTCGACCTGAGCATCCCGGGAGGGATGTACGGCCTGCTGGGCACCAACGGTGCGGGTAAGACCACATTGATGCGGATCATCGCCGGAGTGCTTGCGCCCACAGCCGGGCAGGTCCGGGTCGGTGGTCACGACTTGACCACTCGCAAAGGGCGGGTCGCGGTCCGGCGTCGGCTCGGCTATCTCCCGCAGGACTTGGGGCTGTACCCCGATCTGTCGGCGCGGGAGTTCCTCGACTATGTCGGGCTACTCAAAGGGCTGGACGAAACCGCCGCGCGCCGCCGGCAGGTGGGGGAGTTGCTGGAGCTGGTCGGCTTGGCGGATGTGGCCGATCGGCGGTTGAAGGGGTTCTCCGGGGGGATGCGTCGGCGGGTGGGGATCGCGCAGGCGTTGCTGGGCGATCCGGCGTTGCTGGTGGTGGATGAGCCCACGGCGGGGCTGGATCCGGAGGAGCGGGTGCGGTTCCGGACCCTGCTGGGCAGTCTGGCCGGGGAGCGGACGGTGCTGCTGAGCACCCACATTGTGGAGGACGTGGCGCAGACCTGCCGGCAGGCGGCGGTACTGACCGCGGGGCGGGTGCGGTACACCGGGCCGGTGGTGGAGCTCGCCCGGTTGGCCGAGGGGATGACGTGGGAGGTGAACGCGCCGGCCGGTGCGCCCCCGCCGGCCGGGGTGGTGGTGTCGGCGATCAGCCAACCGAGCGGCACCCGGTACCGGGTGGTCAGTGAGGCGCCGCCCGGTCCGGACGCGGTGGCGGTGGCGCCGTCGTTGGAAGACGGGTACGTGGCCCTGATGCGTCGTCCCGCGCGGTAGATCTGTCTGACAACGATTGGTCCTTTCCCGACGCCATACCGACGGACGGCGGCCGCGCCCCGATCGTCGCGGTCCTGCGGCTGATTCGGAGTCGCTGGCCAGGTTGTGGCCGGCCGCCATGGGCGCGACACTCATGAGTGTGACAGCGGCGCGAGAAGGGGCCCCCACCATGACCGATTCCGTCGACCGCGAAGCGGAGGAACTGATCACTCCGGAGGAGGTCGTGCCGTTCCAGGTGGACCGGGACGAGGCGGTCACCGCGCTGCGTACCTGGGTGACCAGCCGGCGGTTCATCCCGGCGCGCCTGAGGAAGATTCAGGAGATCGGGGCGCTCACGAAGACCTTCTTTCCACATTGGGCTTTCACTCTGGATGCCGTCGCCACCTATCGCGGTGAGCGAGGCGAGCACTACTGGGCGCTCGAGCGGCATCAGACGCGGGCCAACAACCGGACGAGGACCGAGCTCCGCCGGGTCCTCAAGACCCGCTGGCGCCCGGCGAGCGGGGCGATGCGGCGCCGCTTCGACGATGTGCTCGTCCCCGCCACTACTCAGTTCACTCTGCTCCAAATGGAGCGATTGGCCCCGTGGCCGCTCACGCGCGCGGTCCCGTGGCAACCGGACCGTCTCGTCGGTTGTCACACCCCGCGGTATGACATCGCCCCGGAGGAGCGGCTGGGCGCGGTCAAGATACGGCTGGGAAAGACCCTCAGGCAGAGCTGCTACGGCGAGATCGGTGGGGACACGCAGCGGCTCCACTCGGTGGACATCCGATACTCCAATGTCACCCACAGGTTGGTACTGCTGCCGGTGTGGGTCGCCCACTACGGGTACGCCGGTAAGAGCTGGCAGGCACTGATCAACGGTGTCACCGGCGAGGTCATCGGGAAACGGCCGTACAGCCTCTTCAAGATCGCCCTGGCGGTCGTCGCGGCCCTGCTGCTGGGGTCGGCGATCGTCGCGGGTATCTCCCTCATCAGCTAGGCGCCGAGGGCACGCCCCGTCGCATCCAGGTAGGGCGGTGACGGTGAGGTGCGGCGGGCTGGGCGAACCGTTGTCTTCGTCAGGCAGGACTCCTAATGTGAGCGTTACACAACGCCGGCAGCGGATGTGGGGTGCTCCAGGGTCGGCGATCGTAGAGCTGTCCTATGGCAACACAAGGAGTCATGGAGTGCTTTCATTACGCCATCAACGGCGGTCCGCGCGGGGGCGGTCGCTGGTTGCGGTGGTGGCGACCGGCGCCATCACCGCAACCACGATGCTGCTCGGTGCCGCCCCGGTAGCCGCCGCCCCCGCGAACCCGTCGAGCGCGCCGCACGTCGCGTCGCCCCCCTCATCGGAATCGGATAGCGGATTGTGGTTGGTGCGGCTGACCGAGCCGTCACTGGCCGCTGCCGTGGCCGCGGATCAGGTGGCGGCGGCCACCGCTACCCATGGAGGGGTGGACGTGACCGCGCCCGGCAGTCTGTCCTATCTGGATCAACTGGCGGCGCAGCAGGAGACGGTGCTGGCCGAGATCGAAGCTTTGTTGGGGCGGCCGGTGGAGGTAGCCCACACGTACCGGAACGTGGTGAACGGGTTCGCGCTTGCGGTCACCGCCGCCGAGGCAGCGCAGCTGACATCGCTGCCGCAGGTGGTGGCGGTGGAGCCGGACGAGACCTTCACCCTGGCCACCGACGTCAGCCACGAGCTGATCCACTCCGACGCGGTGTGGCAGGGCGACACCGGTGCCGGGGTCGACACCGGGGGCGAAGGGGTGATCGTCGGGGTCCTCGACAGCGGCATCAACCCGCACCACCCGTCGTTCGCCGCGATGGACGGGGACGGCTACCGCCACACCAACCCGTACGGCGCGGGCAACTACGTCGGGGTGTGCGATCCCGCGCACCCGTTGCACGACCCCATCTGCAACGACAAGCTGATCGGGGCCTGGAGCATGGTCGGCGGCAGCGCCCGGGACGACAACGGCCACGGCAGCCACGTCGCGTCCACGATCGCCGGTAACCGGCACGACGCACACGTCACCGTCGGCGACGACACCCACACGCTCACCGTCGCGGGGGTGGCTCCGCGGGCGAACATCATCTCGTACAAGGTCTGTATCGGTACCTTGTGCCTGTCCTCGGCCGCGGTGGCGGCGGTGGATCAGGCGATCGCCGACGGGGTGGACGTGCTGAACTACTCCATCTCGGGGCCGGACAACCCTTGGAACAACCTGGTCGATCTGGCGTTCCTGGAGGCGTTCGGCGCCGGCATCTTCGTCGCCGCCTCGGCCGGCAACGACGGTCCGGGCACCGGCACCGTCGCCAAGACCGCACCGTGGAACGCCACGGTCGCCGCCACCACCCACCATCGGGTGGTCGCCCATCGACTGGCGGTGACCGAACCGGCGCCGGTGCCGGAACCATTGACCAGGATCGCCGCGGTCGCCGGCGAAGGGTCACCGGTCGCTCCGATCGAGGGAGAGCTGCGGGACGTGGGCACGGTCGATCCGGGTAACCACCGGGCGTGCAGCCCGCTGCCGGCCGGCTCCCTCACCGGCGCGGTGGCGCTGATCGAGCGCGGCGACTGCAACTTCTCTGTCAAAGTGGACTATGCGCACGCCGCCGGCGCGACCGGGGTGGTGGTCTACAACCAGTTTGCCGGGCCGCCGGTGACCATGGGCGGACTGGAAGGGACGGCCATTCCCGCGGTGATGGTCGGGCTCACCGATGGGCAGCGGCTGCGGGACCACCTGGCCGAGGTGGATGAGCCGGTCACGGTGGTGGTGGGCACCGGCAGCGAAGTGCTGCGGGATCCGGCGTGGGCCGACGTGGTGGCCGACTTCAGCTCCCGGGGGCCGAGCCGGTTCGACCTGCTGGCGCCGACGTTCGCCGCGCCGGGACGGAACATCCTCGCCGCCTCCATGGCGGTCGGGGACGACCCGCTCCAGTACCGCTTCATGCAGGGCACCTCGATGGCGTCGCCGCACGCGGCGGGGGCCGGGGCGCTGCTGGCCGCGCTGCACCCGGACTGGTCACCGGCGCAGATCCGCTCGGCGCTGGCGGTGACCGCGGATCCCGACGGGGTGGTCAAGGAGGACGGGGTCACTCCGGCGGACCCGTTCGATGTCGGCTCCGGGCGGATCGATCTGGCGCGGGCGAGTCGCGCGGGGTTGACGCTGGAGGAAACCTACGACAATTTCGCGGCCGCCAACCCCGCCACCGGGGGTGATCCGCGGACGCTGAACCTGCCCGCCGTGGTGGACCAGCACTGTGACCAGGTCTGCATCTTCACCCGGGAGGTGACCAGCGTGGCCGCGGTGACTGCGACCTACACCGTGGTCACCACCTCGCCACCGGGGGCGACGCTCACGGTGGCGCCGACGGAGTTCACCCTGGCGCCGGGCGGTCGTCAGACCCTGGAGATCACTGTGGATGTACAGGGGCTGATCCGCGAAGACTGGTTGTTCGGCGCCATCGACCTGGTCACCGACGCCCGCCACGGGTCGGACGGGCCCGCGGTGGTGGGGGCGTACCTGCCGGTAGCGGTGCTGCCCGCAGCGCCGGAACTGACCGTGGCGCCCTCGTCGTTGGCCTCGACGCTGGACGTGGCCCAGACCGAGACGCATGTGGTCACCATCGGCAACGAGGGCGGCGCCACCCTCACCTGGGAGGTCGTCACCGCGTCGGCCGACTGCCGGCTGCCCGACTGGGTGACGGTGCACCCGATGTCGGGGGTCCTCGACCGGTTCAGCCAGCAGCAGATCGAGGTCACCTTCGACAGCACCGCGCTGGCCGACGGCGGCGAGTTCACCGCGCGGCTGTGCGTGGCGAGCAACGATCCTCACCGGCCGCAGGCAAGCGTGGAGCTAGCGCTGACCGTGGTGCCGGTACCGGTGATCGAGGTGCAGCCGTCGGCGCTGGCCTCCCAGCAGCCCGCCGGGGTGGTTACCGGGCACGAGTTGACGATCCACAACGCCGGATATGGGGTGTTGGAGTGGACGCTGGCCGATGAGGACGCCGGCCCGTCGGAGGAGCGGCTGGAGCTGCTGCGGAACGGGGTGCTGCTGATCCCGAACTCCACCACCGCTTATCGCGGAGTGATGGCGTTCGACCCCCACACCGGGGATCTGATCGATCCGCAGTTCATTCCGCACTACCCATTCGAGCCCGGCTCCACCCTGTACACGCCGTTCAACATCATCCCGAAGCCGGACGGCACCGGGTTCCTGATGTCCGATCAGGTGCGTTGGGTGATCACCGAGTACGACTTGGAAGGTAACTTCCGGCGGGTGTTCGCCCCGATCGGTGGGGAGAACCCGGAGATCATGGGGAACACCCGCGGCATCACCCTCTCGCCGCACGGCACGGTGCTCGTGGCCACGGCCGCCGGCGGCAATGCCAATTCCGTGGTGGAGCTGGACCTGGAGGGCAACTACCTGGGCACCTTCATCGCGCCGGGGGTGGACGGGCTGAACGGTCCGTGGGACATCCTGTTCCGCGAGGACGACGTGCTGGTGTCAGCCAGCGGCAGCAGCGCCATTCACCGCTTCTCGCGCGATGGGCAGGAGGCGTATCCGCGGTTCGCTGAGGACTTCAACTGGCCCGGCCAGTTGAAGGAGCTCCCGAACGGCAACATCCTGGCGGCGAGCTGGGGTGGCGGTGGCTCCACCGCGGGGGTCTACGAGTTCACCGCCGACGGCGAGTTGATCGGGATCTACACCGGTGGCGGCAGCGGCCACCAGGGGGTGCATCCGCTCGGCAATGGCAACATCCTGACCACCAACTCCGGTGGGGTGCACGAGATCGACCGGAACGGCAACCTGGTCGAGACCAAGCACAACCAGGGGCAGGCGCGGTTCATCACCCATGTCCAGTTGCCGGACGCGCAGCCGTGCGTCACCCCGGACGAGGTGCCGTGGCTGTCGGTGAGCCAGGACAGTGGCGGCACCGGTGCCGGGCAGGCCACCCGTCTGACCGTGTCGCTGGACAGCACCGGACTGGCCGCCGGCACGTACCGGGCGCAGCTGTGCGTGGTCAGCAACGACCCGGTCACCCCACTGGTGCCGGTGCCGGTGACGTTGACCGTCACCGCGCAGACCTGCGACCAGGTCATCTCCGGCCGGCACGCCGGTCCGCTGACGGTCCGTAACGGCACTACCTGCCTCGCGCCCGGCGCGACGGTGCAGGGACCGGTGACGGTGACGGCCGGGGCCGGTCTGGTGGTGCGAGAGGCCACCGTGTCCGGCCCGATCACGGTCACCGGTGCGGACACAGTGGAGTTGATCCAGGCCCGGGTGTACGGCCCGGTGTCGGTGACCGGGGTGACCGGCGCGGTGTGGCTCGCGAATTCGGAGATCTCGGGTCCGGTGTCGGTGACGGACAACCGCACCGGGGATGCCCCGGTGGTGATCGCGGGCAACCGGATCGGTGGCCCACTGCACTGTGGTGGCAACACGCCGCCACCGGTGGATCACGGGATCCCGAACACGGTCGCCGGCCCCACCGCCGGTCAGTGCGCGGGATTCTGATCGATGTCGGCTGCTGGGTTGGTGGGCAGGCCTGATCGGGGCTTACCCACCAACCCGGTGGGCCGGGCGGCGTGACATTGATAGCAACGCTTACATATATGAATGTCTTTCGCTCCGTGGGTGGGGGTATCACGCCCGGTCATTAATTGATACATATAACCTATTGATAATGATGTCCATCGATCAATAGCGTGCCTGAGACGAGTCTCCTCACACTCGTCCGTACTGAAAGGTGACTATCATGATCGATAGGACACGGCGACGGGCCCGAGGGGTACGGGCATCGCTCGCCGGCACTGCCGCCATGATGCTGGCGGCAGGTCTCGTGGCCGGAGTTCCGGCCCAGCCGGCAGTCGCCACCCCCGCTGGCCCCGATGCCACGGTGACGGTCGAAGCCGCCCTCCACGACCAGTTGGCTGAGTACGGCACCGCCGACTTCTGGGTCTACCTGAAGCCGCAGGCAGATCTGACCGGCGCCGCCAGCCTCGCCGACCGGTCCGCCCAGGGCTGGCACGTGTACCAGGAACTGACCAGCACCGCCAAGGAGTCCCAGGCGGGACTGCTGGCGTTGCTGGAGCAGCACGGTATCGACTACGAGTCGTACTGGATCGCCAACACCGTGAAGGTCATCGGTGGTGACGCTGACCTGCTGGCGAAGATCATCGCTCGGCCGGAGGTCGACCAGGTCACCACGGACAAGATCTACTCGATCCCCACGCCGATCGCCGCGGTCGACGAGCCCAAGGTCGATGCGGTCGAATGGGGCATCGCCGAGATCAACGCCGATGAGGTGTGGAGCGACTTCGGTGCCACGGGTGAAGGCATCGTGGTGGCCAACATCGATACCGGAGTGATGTTCGATCACCCGGCGTTAGTGGAGCAGTACCGTGGTAACAACGGCGACGGCACGTTCGACCACAACTACCACTGGTGGGACCCGTCGTCGATCTGCTCTCCGGGCGTGCCCTGCGACAACAACGGACACGGCACCCACACCATGGGCACCATCCTCGGCAGCGACGGGGGCGAGAACCAGATCGGGGTCGCGCCCGGCGCTACCTGGATCGCCGCCAAGGGGTGCGAGTCCAGCAGCTGCTCCCAGTCAGCGCTGCTGTCGTCGGGACAGTGGATCGTGGCCCCCACCGACCTGGAGGGCAACAACCCCGACCCGGACCGGCGGCCGCACATCGTGAACAACTCCTGGGGCGGCGGTGCCACCTCCGACCCGTGGTACCAGGCGACCGTCCAGAGCTGGGTGGCAGCGGGAATCTTCCCGGTGTTCT
>Ga0079224_100000991_pt1 | contig 30952 bp, 27 predicted proteins | sample Stecom2015_FD_80414 | JGI IMG/M metagenome (GOLD analysis project Ga0079224, IMG submission 80414) | Agricultural soil microbial communities from Utah to study Nitrogen management - Steer compost 2015 | ecosystem: Environmental > Terrestrial > Soil > Agricultural land | place: USA: Utah... | reverse complement strand
TCCCGTGCCTTGGGCGGCATGCATCGTGAAGGCGACTACTTTGAGAACGACCAGTATGTCCTGTCGTCCAGCGTGGGGCACTTGCTAACCCTGACCAATCCCGACGATGTCGTACGTGGCAAATGGTCCTTCAATCATCTGCCGGCCATCCCGGCCAAGGCGTTCGACCTCAAGCCGTCGGACAAAAAAGCCACCGACCGGCTCAAAATGCTGGTGCGCCTGCTCAAGCGCAAAGATGTCACCGCCATTATCAATGCGTGTGACGCCGGGCGCGAGGGCGAGCTGATCTTCCGCTACATTATCCAGTATTCGGGCGTCAACAAGCCCATCAAGCGGCTCTGGCTGCAATCGATGACCCGCAACGCCATTATCGAGGCGTTCGACAACCTGCGCGACGACAACGTGATGAAGCCGCTGGAAGCGGCCGCCCGTTCGCGCGCGGAAGCCGACTGGCTGATCGGCATCAACGGCACCCGCGCCATGACTGCTTTCAACAGCAAAGACGGGGGCTTTTTCAAGACACCGATCGGCCGGGTCCAGACGCCCACCCTGGCCATTGTGTTCGAGCGTGAAGAAAAAATCCGCCAGTTCAAATCCCGCGACTACTGGGAAGTGCATGCGACATTCGTGGCAGCCGGCGGCCTGTATGAAGGCAAGTGGTTCGACCCGGCCTTCAGGAAAGATGAGCACGACCCCGAGAAAAAGGATAATCGCCTGTGGTCGGCCGCCAGTGCGCAATCGGTCGTCGTGGCGTGCCGCCATAAAGACGGCACGGTCACCGAAGAGTCCAAGCCCTCGACCTCCATGTCGCCAGGCCTGTTTGACCTGACATCCCTGCAACGCGAAGCCAACTCCCGCTTCGGCTTCACCGCAAAAACCACGCTGGCGCTGGCGCAAAGCCTGTACGAACGGCACAAGGCGTTAACATACCCGCGTACCGACTCGCGCTACCTGCCCGAAGACTATCAGGGTACGGTCAAACAAACCTTTGACGCCATCGTCGGCGCAGACTCGTTGCTGGCACGGCGCAATGCGCCCTTTGCAAAGAAGATTCTGCAGAACAACTGGATCAGGCCCAACAAACGCATTTTTGACAACAAGAAAATTTCCGATCACTTCGCGATTATCCCTACCCTGCAGGTGCCCAAAGAGCTCAGCGAGGCCGAAGGCAAGATCTACGATCTGGTTACCAAGCGTTTCATGGCCGTATTCTTCCCGCCTGCAGAATTCCGGGTCACCACACGCATTACCGTTGTCGCCAGCCACCACTTCAAGACCGAAGGCAAGGTGCTGATCAAGCCGGGCTGGCTGGAAATTTACGGACGCGAGAACCAGGAAAGCGATGCCACGCTGGTTCCCGTCGCCGAAAACGAAACCGTCAAAACCGAAGATATCGCCGCCAAGGAACTGGCAACCCGTCCGCCTGCCCGCTATACGGAAGCGACGCTACTCTCTGCCATGGAAGGGGCCGGCAAGCTGGTGGACGACGATGAACTGCGCGAAGCCATGTCCGAACGCGGGCTGGGGACGCCAGCTACGCGCGCCACCATTATCGAAGGGCTGCTTAACGAACAGTATCTGCGCCGCGAAGGCCGGGAATTGATTCCTACTGCCAAGGCGCGTCAGCTTATGACGCTGCTGGTCGGACTGAACGTACGCGAGCTGACCTCGCCCGAACTGACCGGCGAATGGGAACACAAGCTCAAGCAAATGGAACAGGGCCAGCTGGACCGCGAAGCGTTCATGCGCGAAATTGCGCAAAGCACGCAAATCATCGTCAAGCGGGCCAAGGAGTACGAGCAGGACACCGTGCCCGGCGACTACGCCACGCTCACCACACCATGCCCGGCCTGCGGCAGCGTCGTCAAGGAAAACTACCGCCGTTATGCCTGCACCAACTGCGATTTTTCCATTACCAAGCATCCGGGCGGGCGCACCTTTGAAATCCCCGAAGTGGAAGAACTGCTGCAGAATAGAACCCTGGGCCCGCTCAGCGGCTTCATCAGCAAAATGGGCCGGCCTTTTTCCGCGATTTTGCGCATTACGCCTGAAAACAAGCTGGAATTCGATTTTGGCCAGTCTGACGATGACAACAGCGAGCCGCTGGACGTTTCGCAGTTGACGCCGGTGGGCCGTTGCCCCAAATGCAGTGGCAACGTCTACGACACGGGCATGAGCTATGTCTGCGAAAATTCGGTCAGTGAAAAGAAAACCTGCGACTTCAAATCCGGCCGCGTGATTCTGCAACAGGAAATTGACCACGCGCAGATGGGTAAATTGCTCAGCCAGGGTAAAACCGACCTGCTGGAAGGGTTTGTGTCCAATCGTACCAATCGTAAGTTCAAAGCCTACCTGGCCTTGTCGAAAGCAGGTAAAATAGAGTTTGAATTTGAGCCCCGCCCCGCCAAAACGGCAAAAGCGGCGTCTAAATCGGCTGCCAAAGCCGCCAGCAAGTCTGCGGCAAAAAGCGCCGCTACCGCGGCAGAGGCCGACAGCGGCAAAGTGGTCAAAAAGGCAGCCAAGAAAACTGCCCGCAAGACCGCAAGCAAAACTGCCACCAAGAAAACAGCTGTCAAGAAAGCCGCTGCCAAGAAAGTCGCAGGCAAAAGCGCGACCGCCCGCAAGCAGACTGCCAAAACCGCCGACCCGGACGACACCGAGCCCGCATTTTAAGCGACCCCCGCCTCACCCCGGGGGCGCATGTACAGAATGAACACACTTATTCAGAAATACAACATCCCCGGTCCACGCTACACCAGCTATCCCACCGTCCCGTACTGGGACGAAAGCAGTTTCGATAGCGACGCCTATCTGCAGACCGTCAGGCGCAGCTTCACAGAGTCGAATGCCCAGGAAGGCATCAGTCTGTATATCCACCTGCCGTTCTGTGAGGTGCTCTGTACGTTCTGCGCCTGTCACAAGCGCATTACAAAAAAACACAGTGTCGAAGAGCCCTATGTAGAGGCGGTTCTCAAGGAATGGGCCATGTACCGCAAATTACTTGGCGACAAACCGGTCATCAGGGAAATTCATCTGGGCGGCGGCACGCCAACGTTTTTTAGCAGCGCCAACCTGCAGCGCCTGCTGACCGGTATTCTGGACGACGCCATCATCCATGAGCACCATGAGTTCAGTTTCGAAGGCCATCCCAACAATACCCGCAAGGAGCACCTGCAGACTCTGTACGATCTGGGCTTTCGCAGGGTCAGCTACGGCGTGCAGGACTATGATCCCATGGTCCAGAAGGCCATCCACCGCATCCAGCCCTATGAAAACGTGCTGAATGTGACCGACGCGGCCCGCGCGATCGGCTACACCAGTGTCAGTCACGACCTGATCTTCGGCCTGCCGTTCCAGACCTGGGCGGCCATGGAGTCGACCATCAAGAAAACCATCGCGCTCAAGCCCGATCGCCTGGCCTTCTATTCTTACGCTCACGTGCCCTGGATCAAGGGCAACGGGCAACGCGGCTTCGACGAAAACGACCTGCCCTCCGGTGAAGAAAAACGCGCCCTGTACGAAAACGGCAAACGGCTGCTAGAAGAGCTGGGCTACGTGGAAATCGGCATGGACCACTTTTCCCTGCCATCCGATTCGCTCTATCAGGCCATGCTCAAAAAAGACCTGCACCGCAACTTCATGGGTTACACCTCTTCGTCAACCCAACTGATGATCGGCCTGGGCGTATCCGCCATCAGCGATACCTGGTATGCCTTTGCGCAAAACGAAAAAGTCCTTGAGGATTATTACGCCCGGGTCGAGAGCGGCGCATTGCCTTTGTTCCGCGGCCATTTGCTGGACCAGGAGGATCTGGTCATCCGCCGCCATATTCTGAACCTGATGTGCCAGCTGCAGACCAGCTGGGCCGATCCGGCCATGCAATTTCCCGAACTGCCCGAGGTGCTGGAACGGCTGCAGGAAATGCAGAGCGACGGCCTGATCCGCATTGGCGCAGACCGCATTGATATTACCGAAGCCGGCCGCACTTTCGCTCGCAATATCTGTATGGCCTTTGATCTGCGCATGCTGCGCAAGCAGCCGAATGCGCGGATTTTCTCGATGACGGTATAAAGGCACAGCATGACCCTGATTCCCGAAATCAAGCCGCAGCAGTCCCTGGAACTGCTCAAGGAGCTGCATATCCTTACCCGTGAGGGAAAGATCAACCAGGACACGCGGCGCAAACTCAAGCAGGTTTACCACCTGTACCAGTTCATTGAGCCCCTCATGCAAACCGTGCTGGACGAGCGGCAGGCGTTATCGCTGGTCGACCACGGCGCCGGCAAATCCTATCTGGGATTTATTCTGTACGACCTGTTTCTCAAGGACCACGACAACGCCACGGTGTATGGCATTGAGTCGCGCGCCGACCTGGTCAGAAAATCGGAAGACCTGGCCCGACGCCTGGGCTTTGACGGCATGCAATTCAAGGATATGACCGTAGAGCAGTCCATTGCGTCTGCCGCTCTGCCCGAAAAAATAGACATTGTCACCGCCCTGCATGCCTGCAATACCGCCACAGACGACGCCATCCGTTTTGCCCTGGCTCGCGATGCGCGTTTTATTGTGCTGGTGCCCTGCTGCCAGGCTGAAGTGGCCGCCGCACTGCGCGCCACCAAGGGCAACACCCTGGGCAAGACGCCCTTGTCTGAACTATGGCGCCACCCCCTGCACACCCGCGAATTCGGCAGCCAGATCACAAATGTATTACGGTGCCTGCAACTGGAAGCGCGCGGCTATCAGGTCACGGTCACAGAACTGGTGGGCTGGGAACATTCCATGAAAAACGAGCTGATCATCGCCAAAAAAACCGGCGGCTTCAAGAAAAGCGCGCGCGAGCGGCAACTGGCTATTCTGAAGGAATGTCATCTGGAAGCGCTGCAGGAGCGGTTTGCTTATTAGAACAAAGCAGCAAATTGCTTTTGCGGCGCAGTGCGCCAATCCTCTACGTTCTGGCAGGTTGACACGGTGACGCAATTTCCATAGAATTTGCTTAACACGGCCTCTCTCGGTTGATTCACTTCGGTGGAGATACTGCTGAGAGGTTTTTTATTTCTGAATCAACGCCCAAGTGTCTTCCCAATTTTCAGAGGCCCCCATACCTGCCAGATTAAGGGGTAAATATGAAATGACAGGGAATCCCTTCAACAGCATGGCGACTCGATCTGACCAACTGGAGTTGGGGTTGATTACTTTGACTAGATGGGAAATCATGCATAAAGACAAAAAACATCGCGCTCTTGCATGAGCATCATTTTCAAAGGATTGTACCCATAACAATTCTCTTGAAGATGGCAGCCTTGGTTGTTCCACCATATTTCTATTCCATAACCGACAATGGTGAGCGCAAACATTGCGTAGATAATTCAGGGAACGAAGCCAGGTTGCAAATACTCTTCCACTATTAATGCCATATTTCTGAGATATTTGGTCTTGGTCAGACTCTATCATGCCAGCGTATAAAGTGGATAATGTGCCAAAATTCCATACTTCGCAGGCAGCCCAAATGGCAAGTGGCAAACCATTTTTTTCTTTATAGCTCCGAATAAAATTTTCCTTGGAACGATTGATTAACAAGGCATGTTTGGTGATCCACGCGTGTTGTCGACTAACGCCCGTCTGTTGATTGATCTTATAGCCAAAGTCTTTATGAAAATATTGTGGCTTCAAATATGCAAATGTATCTTTCTTGCCTAACACGTGAGAGATATCGCCCCTAACGGAAACTTCAATCCTTTCAAGTGCATCCATAGCAAGAATACGCAGTTGTTTATCAAAAATATATAAATCAACTACGTCGCTGAATTTCGTCCCCGCGTGAAAGCTATCCAAGGCAAGATATTGAATTTTCTGGGCCTTGGAATTTTTCCCATTTTTGGGCATGATGACGTTACCGGCCCGCTCGCGAAAAACAAACCAGTATCCACTTAATCGGTAATATCCAATACGCTCTAGATACTCAAGCGCCTTTGAGGGATCGGTTACCTCCATACCTCTGCTGATCAACAACGCCAGTTGAGTATCGAGGTTATTCCAAGGGTTGGGATAAAGAAATTCCATTGAGTTCACTATGGCAAAAGGTTTTCTAAATGGCGCAAAAAGCTCATTCAGACACGATGTCAAAAAACATCGCTTTTTTGGAGAAAAGACAATTAAACTCCGCTACCCTCTTACCGAGCAACTGCGTGGCTCACTTCTGTCTACTGTTAAAATCCAGCCATAGGATTTCAACCGTTCGATGCAGTTATCCGTCGGAAACAGTATGTACTCACTCACAGCATGAGCCGCAAGTTCTCTTTTATGGATACCATTTCTGCACAAACAATCCCCCTATCTTCCCTGCCCGCACACTGGGCGACTCGGATGCATAAGCAATGGCCGACAGAGAAAAATACCTTCATACATTGCTCTATTCGGGATTTACTCTTCTGGCTTCGGGATATGCCTTATGAACGGCCTGAAGGCGACAATAGCGTCAGAAATTGCATCACACAATGGCGAGGCACCTGCTCAGCCAAGCATCTGGCAGCACATGAACTGCTAACCGCCATGGATTTGTCACCGACATTCTGGATGGCCAATTACCAACTGGATTTCAGCCTACCGTTTTTTTCAGATACGCTCCGAGCGCTTGCCATGGATCAGGTGGTCTATGACGTTCATAATTTTTTAACCTGTGATTTCGGCAACGGGCCCATCACCATTGACATTACTTTTCCGCAGAATCTCACTGCATTGGGATTGCCGGTAACGGCCACCTGGAATGGAACAGAACACTTCAAACTCTGTTGCACCCCGGAGCAGTCCATTGAGGTCAACGTTGAGGACCAACCCAATGAGCAGAAAAACCGGTGGCTGAATGCATTAAATCGTCCAACAGCGAGAAACGTGCGGGAAAAGGCTATTCTGGATATTTCCATGTTATGCAAGCACAATTTAAAAACGGCTTAGTCAACCGATAACGTATTCTATTACAAGTCAGCAAACTGGCTCATGCTGCAAAAATCGGAGATTTGCCATGGCAGTCATATATGGTAAGAAGCTGGCTGGATACCCGATGCTGACGCGAGAGAAATTCGCACCGTCCAAAACCCTCACTTCGTTCAAATCACCTGAAGGTAAGTTAGACGCCTCCATTGCCGTGAAAAAAGTCATCGGGCAGCACCGCAAGGTTTGGGTCGCCTTGCGGGTTTGATCATTGCGTCTACGAATCACTCCGCCGGAAAAACCGGCTCGCCCAGATTCTGCATCAAGCGATTGGCCCAGCCGAACACCGATACGGAATGAATCAGATCGAGCATCTCGATTTCGCTGAAACCCTGGTCCTTCAATGCCTGCAGGTTCTGGGCGTCAAACCCGGCCACATCACGTGTAAGCGCTGTCGCAACATCGATAACGGCAGCATCGCGTTCATTTTTCGCTGCAGTGGCAGGATCCACAAACACGTCGCGCACGATCTCGTTGCGCTTGGCCAGTTGCTCAAAGCGCTGCGCATGCACCGACGCGCAATAGACGCAACCGTTAATGCGCGATACCGCCAGGGCGCCCAGTTCGCGATCGGCGCGATTCAAGCCGCCTGGCGCATACATAATGGCGTTATACGTGAACGAGCGCTGATCCAGAATGTGCGGCTCATGCACCAGCAGCAGATAATAATCGGACGTTTTGGCCTGCGGATGACTCGCTTCCAGCACCTTGTTCTGTTCCGGCGTGGCTGCATTGGCGTCCACCACATCCAGCCAGGCTTTCCAGCCCAGCGTCTGGTTGGTAAATCCGTTTACTTTGATTACATCGCTCATGCTGCCTGCTCCAGTTTCTGCATTGCCTTTAATCCGGCCACCAAACGTATCTGGTAGGCCAGAAACCCGATCAGCTGTCCCAGCACAACCACGTCCTGCGTGGACATGCCTGATTCTTTCAACGTCAGCAACGCTTCTTCGTTGCCTTCTATCGGGTCCAGAATCAGTTTTTTGGTAAATTGCAGGGCACTGTTCAGTTCCGATTTCCCAATATCCTCAACATGATCTTCGGCCACCATCTGCACCAGCTTCTTGTCGATACCCGCTTGCAACGCCTGCTCGGTATAGTGCGCTGCGAGCTCGGTTGACTTCATCAGGCTGCTGGCATACAGAGCAACCAGCCAGCGATCCTGCAGTGGTAAATTCAGCTCGGGCGAAAACAGCGCGCCGTAGCTCGCCTGTGTCCCGTTTTTAACTTTTTCCCTGAACTGCCGTGCCTGCCAGGTTTTACTGTCCGGCTTCAAATTGAGCAGCGTATCGATCAGATCGAATGCCTCTGCGCTTTGCATAATAATTTCCTTTGCGTTGTTGCTCGTAAATTCATGACGTATGCGATATGACATTCTAACGGAGACAGCAAAAAAATTCGCGCGCCTGCGCGCTGCCGTTGTTATATTGACTTTACCGGATGCGACCTTGATCATTTTATATAGCAATATGAATCCAATCCCGCAATTTCATCTTTTATTATTTGCACCACCGCTTTCTGGCGTTTAACGGTAAACCTGGCCTCAACCGACGACACGCTGATGGCAAACCTGGGGCACCCACGTCTGTCGGCAATGGCCAGGCCGACACCCAGCACGCCCTGCACGGCCGCATTGCCAACCGCAGACCAGCCCCGCTCTCGCGTCGCCGTCATTAACAATCGCAGCTTCTTCACTGAAATGGCCCCATAGGGATACAGTTTGTGCTCGTTCTCGGCAAGGATGCGCTCCTGCTCAGGTTCCGGCAGATAAGAAAGCAATGCCAGCCCGGCCGCCCCTACGCCCATCGGTTGCTTATGATCGATCTGGATAGAGAGCACCTGCAGGGGATACGTGCCAATTTCCCGGTGGATACACAAGGAATCCGCATTATCCTGCCTGATCAGAAAAGACGAATCGCCCGTTTTTTCGCTGATTTTCCTCAACACCTCCTTAAATTGCTCGAACTCGTCGCCGGACTCGGCAATGTGATTCAGTTTGTCGCGGTTGTATGCGTAGCGGCCTGATTCAGAAAGTGCAGTGATGTATCCCTTATCGAGCAAAACGCTGACAAAACGGTATACCGTTGGCCGCGATATGCCGGTTCTCGCGGCGATTTGGGCGATCTTCAACCCAGAAGCATCGGCGCTACTGAGCGCCTCCAGTATGTCCAGACCGCGCACCAACGTCTTGGGCTCATCCTTGTATCGCATATAAGCTCCTTTTGTCCAAATGATGGACAAATTAATTTTGTCACACGATTGGACCTGACTAGAATGCAGCTGCATATCAACGCAATAAAACATGAGACTGGAGACATGATGAAAACACAATGCTTTGGCATGACGGCGCTGACGCTGGCGCTACTGTCCGCCTCCCCCGTGGTGGCGGCAGCTTATCCCGATCGCCCCATCAACCTGGTCGTTGGCTATTCCGCAGGAGGCGCCACCGATATCCTCGCAAGATTGATAGCCAAAGGCCTTTCCAGCCAATTGGGGCAAACGGTCATTGTGGAAAACAAACCTGGGGCCAACAGCAACATTGGCACTGAATACGTCGCCCGGGCAAAGAACGACGGCTATACCCTGCTGGTGGGGAGTATTGCCAACACAATCAACCGTTCGCTCTATAAAAACCTGAACTACGATTATCTGCAAGACTTCAAAAGTGTCGGCTTCATCGCGTCGATCGGCAACGTGCTTGTAGTCAATCCGAAAAAAAACATCCATTCGGTGGACGACTATATTTCGTATGCAAAAAAGAATCCGGGAAAGCTGACCTGCGCCTCATCAGGTATAGGGTCGTCTATTCATATGTCATGTGAGTTGTTCAAGATCCTGACGGGCACGAACATTCTTCATATTCCTTACAAAGGCAGTGGCCCCGCCGTCAACGATTTGCTGGGCGCCCAGGTCGATTCCATGTTTGACAACATTCCTTCGTCTGTAGGAAGAATCAAATCTGACAAGCTCACGCCACTGGCGGTCACCACCGAAAAGCGCGATCCCGCACTCCCGGACGTACCCACCTTCAAAGAACAAGGGATTGATAACTTTCTGGTCAGCTCATGGTTTGCCATTACCGCCCCCAAAGGGACCGACGACAAGATTATCAGCACGCTAAATGAAGCATTGAACAAAGTGATCGCCAGCCCCGAGGTCAAAGACAGCTTTGCGAAAAACGGCTATACCGCAGCGCCCGTAGAAAACACCCCGGCCTATCTGGATCAATTTACCCGGGACGAAATTGCGAAATGGGAAAAGGTCGTGCACCAGGCAAAACTGCAGGCCAACTGAAAGAAGGTAACAACAAGATGTATCCAATCGATTTTTTTTACAGAGCGGCCATCCGCTATCCCGAACGGATGGCTATTGAAGCAAGGCAGCAAAGCGTCAGTTATGCCGCATTGGCAGACCAGGTAAGCGCCCTGGCCTGCGCCATCCGCAAACTGGACGATGAGCCCGGTTCCATGGTCGGACTATGTGCGCAGAATTCAGTGGCCTATATCGTTGCCATGCTCGCGATTATGGCTGCCGGCAAGGTATGGGTGCCGCTCAATTACCGCAGCACACCGACAGAAATCAGAAGAATTACAGCCGTCATCAAGCCGACTATTATCATTCAGGACAGCTACGGCGCAGCATTAACTACGGGCCTGGAGAACGTACATATCATCAGGACAGATGATATCCCTGACTTGATCGAACAATTTACCGGGCAGCATCCTCCCGCAGCGATCAGGGCCGATGACGACATCCAGGCCATCAAATTTACGGGCGGCACAACCGGCATGCCCAAAGGGGTGATGCAGCCGTACCGGGCCTGGGTGGCCGTCATTATCAATCAGATTCACGGCTGGAAAATAACAAGCGATGACAAATTTGTTATTTGCGCGCCTATCAGCCATGGCACCGGCACTTATGTTTTACCTGTCCTGGCGCAGGGTGGCGCGCTGGTATTGTCCGGTTCCGCAGACGCCGCCGACATTGCGCACGCGTTCAGGGAACAAAAGGGGACAATGACTTTCATGCCGCCGACGCTCATCTACAAGCTGATCGCCGCAGCCGAATCCGGAAAGGATTTTCCGTGCCTGCGGCTGCTGATATACGGTGGGGCCGGCATGCCGGCAGAAAAAATAGCACGGGCTCAGGATTTTTTCGGCAACGTGCTTGCCACGACCTACGGGCAAACCGAAGCACCGCAAATAGCCACGTTAATCGGACCGGAAACCCTGGCCCAGCCGCAATACCGCGCTTCTGTCGGGCAAGCCAGTTGGTTCACCGACATTGCGATTGTGGATCCACAGCAGAATCGACTGCCGCCGAATGAAACCGGTGAAATCGTGATCCGCGGCGATCTTGTGATGACTGGCTACTGGCGCCTGCCCGAAAAAACAGCCGAAACGATAAAAAATGGGTGGCTGCATACGGGCGATGTCGGTTTTATCGACGAAAAGGGATTTCTGTTCATCAAAGACAGAATTCGCGATGTGATCATCACCGGTGGTTTCAACGTCTACCCGATTGATGTGGAGAACGTTCTATCGCAGCACGCTGGCGTGTACGAGTCAGCGGTATTCGGAATCACAGACGAAAAATGGGGTGAGTCGGTAAACGCGGCTGTTCAATTGCGCGCGGGCAGCGCCGTGACAGCGGACGAACTCAAGCGACTGGTCAGAGAAAAACTGGGCCCGGTTCACACACCGAAAAATATCTATATTTTTGCAAACTTGCCCCGATCATCGGTAGGCAAAGTGCTCAAAAAAACCATTCAGCAACAGGTCCTTGCAAGCCTGCAGGACACCAACGAAACACGCTCATTGTAAATAGGAGTACACGATGAAAGAACCCGTCACTGAACTATGCGCACACTCACTTACCGGCATGAACTACCGCGATAAGGACCTTGTCAATGATTTGATCGGCGAAGCAACCTTCACCGAGGTCATGTTCCTGCAGATCATGGGAAGAAAAGCCCGACCGGTAGATATCAAAATTGTGGATGCGGTCCTGGTCACCCTGATGGAACACGGACTGACGCCAAGTGCTATTGCGAGCAGACTGATCTATATGAGCGCGCCGGAAAATCTGCAGGGCGCGGTGGCCTCCGGACTGCTGGCCGTCGGCAGTCAGTTTGTGGGAACGATGGAAAACTGCTCGGTACTGCTGGACGAGATCATTGCTTCACCTGACCGGCAAGAAGCGGCACTGGCCATTGCCACAAGATATAAAAACCAGAAAAAACCCCTGCCTGGCTTTGGTCATCATCTGCACAAGCCCGACGACCCACGTTCCCTGAAGCTGCTTGATCTTGCCGACAGCGAACCGACGCTGGAGCGCCACTATATCGAGGCGCTGAAACTATTGAGCCGCGCCGTGGATCAGGTATATGCCAGGCACATTACGATCAACGCCACCGGGGCAGTGGCTGCCTTGCTTGGCGCCATTGGCGTGCCCTCACGACTGATGCGCGGTTTTGCGGTCATCTCACGCGCTGCGGGGCTGGTCTCCCATATCGCCGAAGAGCAGAACATTCCGTCAGGCCGTTTTATCTGGGACACGATCGATCAGGCCATTCCATACACAAAAAAGGACACGGGCAATGGGTGATACAGACAAAGTCGTCCTGATTGCCGGCGCAGGCAGCAGCGCACCCGGCTGGAGTATCGGCAAGGCAACGTCGGTACTCATCGCCCAGTCCGGCGCAAAAGTCATTGCCCTGGACTGCAATGCCCAGGCTGCCCGCGCAACCGCCCAGGAAATCGAGCGTATCGGCGGAACCTGTTTACCGCTGCAAGGCGATATCACCCGTCCTGAGGAAATGGATCAGGTGTTGCAGATTGCCACGGAACGATTTGGCCCCATCTCTACCCTGATCGCCAATGCAGGCATCGGGAAAACCGGGGGTATCCAGGAAACGTCCATTGCAGACCTCCAGCGCATTCAGCAAACCAATGTGGAAAGTCTGCTGCTGCTTGCAAAACGCCTGATACCGGGCATGATTGAGCGTGGCGCGGGCTGCATCGTATCTGTCGCCTCAGTAGCAGGCATCCGTTATGTGGGATATCCTCACCTGGCCTATAGCGTTACCAAAGCGGCGTTGATACAGATGACAAAACTGATTGCCCATGAATATGCTGATCGAAATATAAGAGCCAATACCGTTATTCCCGGGCTGATTGATACGCCCAGAATCCAGAAAAATGTAGGCGCGGTTTTTTCCTCCTCCAATGACATGGAGGAAGTTCGCAAAAAACGAGATGCCCAGGTTCCCATGAAAAGAATGGGCACCGCGTGGGAAGTAGCCCATGCCATCGCATTCCTGGCATCTGATCAGGCTTCGTACATCACCGGTACGGAACTGATCGTGGATGGAGGGCTCACTGGAAAATATTAGCGTTTGCGTGGCAGATCATTTGCAATCGGGCCAGTCTTGCGCTTCTTGCCTGCTTGCGCACGCCTGGCCTGTCGCCATCCCGATGATTAATGCGATTGCCGGTCCTTAAGATGCGCCCTCACCGCATTCTGCAGGAACTCCCTGACCGCGGTCCAGCTGTGCTCGTCGGACTGGGCGTTGGCCGAGGGTGTTCCGCCACCGGTATTGATTTTGCCGGAAACAGGATGCGCATAGACCAGCTGGGTTGTCGGCACATAGGGAAACACTATGCTATGGCCCCCGTCCTTGGTATCTACCCACTGCACGACGTGCCTAAACCCGACCTGACCCAGGTGATCGTAAATCATTTTGCTGTACAGACTGGAGGGCCAGGCGCCGTCATCGGTGGCTGACAGCATAATGATCGGCCCCTGGATTTTTTCAACCTCAATGCGCGCGCGGGCAACCGCTTCGCTATCCTGCAGCGCGGTCATGATGGCACGCGCATGACGGTGCGGTGACGGCCCCTCGTCAAACGGCGCCCAGGTGGCCGTCTTATTGTCCTGCCAGACGTGCGTCAACGGCTTGCCGTTGAGCAGCCAGGCGGGACCATCGCGACCGACTTTGGGGTCGGCGGCGTTCTGTCCGCTGTGCACCACGGCGCCAGGCACATATGCCACAACGGCGCTCACGTCCGTTGGATATATACTGGCCAGCAGCAGCACCAGCTCGCCGCCACGTGACTGGCCACTCAGGGCTACGAATCCGCCTAGCGGACGCTGCGTTCGGCGCAACCAGTCCATGCCTTTTCTGAAATACTCCAGCGGCGTATTGGAAATATAATCGGACAATCCCGGCGCCTTGAAGTAACCCAATGCAAATGCAATATAACCACGTGACGCATACAACGCCGCACGCGGCTCGTTTATACCGCCACCCGAACCGTTCAGAATCATGACGGCCGGATGAGGCCCCGGCGTGGCGGGTAAAAACAAGGTCCCCACCAAACCATCCTCGCGTACCTCAATGCGTTCCACGCCTTCTTGCATCAGGCGCTGTGTGAGCGTTGCCCGCAGCGTAGTGCTGGCTGTGGTCACGGTCAACTCGGTAATCAGTGGTTGCGCCATCGTGTCTGCGAAAACGTCGCGGCAATTATCCTGCTCCGGCACCTGCGACCACAGCAAGCCCATGGGAGACACCTCCTGGTAACTGCCTGCCAGCGGGGCCTGGCGCGTCAAATCCACAACGCCCTGCGCGTCGGCCTCAAATTGTGCCTGGCTGCGCCATATAACTCCAGCGGCGCGCTCGGTCTGGCTGGCGATCGTAATACGTTCGCCAGCCGTCAGACCTTCAACGCGAATCACGCGTGGTTCGTCGATCAACGCATCAGCCGGCGTTATCGACAGTATTTCATTTGACATAGATCTTCCAATAATTCTGCATTCGCACCATCACCAACGGCCCGCGGCAGATGCGAAATCTGCACGTCGGGCCCGCAAAACATGGATGGCGAGGTGCTGGTATTACCGCTGCTGCCAGCTTATTCCTTGGTTACCATGACCGGTACGGTACGATCCGAACTCAGTGGTTTTACCAGCAGTCCCTTGCGCGCCGCCCAGATGTTTTTGTAATGGAACATGGGAATCACGCCCACCTCATCGGATACCACCTGGGCTGCGTCCTGGATGATTTTTTCGCGCTTGGCATCATCGAATTCTTCGGTGGCCTGCTTCAGATAGTCGTCCAGCTTCTGGCTGCTGTAGTGACCCCAGTTCGATGCCCCCAGTCCTTTGTCCGGGTTCACTGTCGCCAGAATATTGACCATGGCATAGCTGCCCTCGCCGGTTCCGTTACCCCAGGCAATCACAGACATGGCATATTCATTTTTCCGTGCGGCGCTGGAGTAGACGGCCCACGGCACTACCGACACCTGGGTTTTCACGCCGATACGGCTCCAGAACTGGGCCACGGCCTGCACAGTCTCCGGCGCCATGGGATAGCGATCTGTGGGCACGTGCACAGTCAGGTTAAAACCATCCGGATAGCCAGCTTCCTTCAGCAGCGCTTTGGCTTTCTGGGCATCAAAGGCAATCGGCTTGATATTCGGGTTATAACCAATGGAATCCTTGGGCATCCACTGCTCGGCCACCGTCACACTGCCCTGCAAAATACGATCGGCAATCGCATCGCGATTGATTGCCAGCGACAATGCCTGACGTACTTTCAAATCGAGAAGCGGATTTTTATCCAGCGGCTTGCCGCTATTATCGGTAATGAACTTATTGGGCTTCGGATTAAAGCTAGGTTGCAGCAGAAAAACGCGTAGTCCGTTATAGGCATAGACCTTTACTTTATCGTCGCCTTCCAGTTTTTTCAGGTCGGCAACCGATACTTTATCGATCACGTCCACGTCACCGGACAGCAAGGCCGTTGACCGGGTTGCGGCGTTGGCTACATAGCGATAGGACACCTTGTCCCACAATGGCTTTTCACCCCAGTACGTCGGATTGGCCTCAACCTTGAAGCCCGCGCCCGGCGTATAAGACACCAGTTTATACGGGCCGGTGCCGATCAGCGCCTTGCCAGAGTTAAAGTCATCGCTGGTCGCATTCTCGGTGCTTTTTTTCTGCACCAGGTGCACCGAAGCCAGATTCAGCGGCAAGCCTGGATTGGGAATTGTGGTTTCAAATACCAGCGTGCCGGGCTCTTTTTCAGTCACGCTCTTGATCGTGCGTACGTAGCCGGTGAACGGCGCGACGGAACCGGGCACCTTGCGAATCCGCTCAATCGAATAGATCACGTCCTGCGCCGTAAACGGCGTGCCATCGCTCCATTTTACGTCCGGACGCAATTTGAATTCCCAGGTCGTGGGGCTGGTGTTTTTCCATTCTGTGGCCAACCCTGGCAACAGTTTGTTGTGATAGTTGTTGACCAGCATATCAAAAAAGAACAGGCCGGCAGAGCGGTCGCCCGCGAAGTTATTCAGTTGTGGATCCAGCGAAGACAGATTATCGGCAAAGGCGATTGTCAATTCTTCTGCGTGAGCCATATTCCCTGCGGCCAGCAGGCTTGCTGCAAGGGCAGCCAGTACGCGCTTTTTCATTTGTATTCCTTTAAAAGGTTGCTGCTACTTTATCAATATAATCAACACGATCGAAATCGGACAGTTAATCCCTGATGCCCGGTCAGGTTTGATCATTCAAGTGACAGGCACTCATATGTCCGCCGGCCACTGCTTTAAGTAACGGCGCCTCGGTACGACAGCGGGGCATGGCATGCGGACAGCGTGGATGAAAATGACAACCCGTTGGCGGATTAAGCGGGCTGGGTATTTCACCCTTGATAATCGAAAACACTTTCTTGCGATCCCGCATTTTCGGGATTTCGGCCAGCAGAGCCTGGGTATAGGGATGATTGGGCCTGCTGAAAATCTCTGCGACGGGCGCCTGTTCTACGATACGGCCCAGGTACATGATCACCACGCGATCGGACAAGTGCTCCACCACCCCCAGGTCATGGCTGATAAACAGATACGTCAGGCCCAATTGCGCGCGCAGTTGCATGAACAGATTCAGAATCTGCGCCTGGATCGATACATCCAGAGCGGCAACGGCTTCGTCACAAACCAGCATATCGGGCGCCACCGCCAATGCCCGTGCAATACCGATGCGCTGACGCTGCCCGCCGCTGAACTGATGCGGGAAACGGTTGCGCAGGCTGGCCGACAAGCCGGCGCGCTCCAGTTGCTCGGATACATACCGATCCAGGTCGCGCGCCGATACCATGTTATGCAGTCGCGGGGACTCTCCCACAATATCGCGTACACGCATGCGCGGGTTCAGGCTGGCATAGGGGTCCTGGAAAATCATCTGGATTTTCAGACGGGCAGCCTCGGCCTCGTGCCTGGGCAGGGTTTTCAGGTCCTGACCATTGACCAGCACCTGACCGGCTGTCGGCTCCATAATGCCGGCCACCATCCGGCCCAGTGTTGACTTGCCGCAGCCGGATTCGCCGACAAGACCCACCACTTCGCCTTTGGCGATATCCAGGCTGACATCATCCACTGCGCGCGTCAGCGCCGAAGGACGCGTCAGCCGGAGCTTTTGCAGCCAGGGATCCAGCACCCCGTCACTGACGTGGCCAAAGGTTTTTGACACATGGCTGACCCGCATCAGCGGCACTTTTATTGCATCTGTCATAGAGCCACTTCCGTTTCGGGAACCACGCCCGGATGATAGCAACGCACCCGATGACCGGCCGCCAGTTCATCCAGCACCGGCATCGTATCGCAGACTGCGGTGCGTCGCGGGCAACGCGACGCGAACGCACAGCCGGCGGGCAATGACAGCAGATTGGGCGTCATGCCGGCGATTTGTCGCAACGGCTGCCCTCTTACATTATTGGCGGGCAGGCTCTGGATCAGGCCCTGGGTGTATGGATGCTGCGGGTTGTCCAGCACCTGATCTACCGTACCGGCTTCCACAATTTTTCCGGCATACATCACATGCAAATCGTCAGCGAGTCCGGCGACCACCGAAAGATCATGGGTAATCCAGATCAGGGCTGTGCCATAGCGTGCCGACAGTTTCTGTATTTCCGACAAAATCTGCGATTGAATCGTGACATCCAGCGCCGTCGTCGGTTCATCGGCAATAATCAAGTCGGGGCGCAGCAACAGCGCAATGGCAATGGCCACGCGCTGGCGCATGCCGCCCGACAGTTGATGCGGGTATGCCGACAGACGCGCTTCAGGACTGGGAATCCCCATCAGGCCCAGCATGTCGCGCGACCGTTCCCAGGCTTGTCTGCGACTTATTTTTTCGTGCGCGCGCAGGGTCTCGATCATTTGCGTATCTACCCGCAGCACCGGATTCAATGTCATCATTGGATCCTGGAAAATCATGGAAATGCGGTTACCGCGCAGGCGCCGCAGTTGCTGTTGCGGCAGACGCAGCAAATCCTGCCCCTTGAACAGAATCTGCCCGCCAACAATACGGCCCGGCTCGTCCACCAGACCCATGATGGAAAAGCCCGTAACAGATTTGCCTGATCCGGATTCACCGACCAGCCCCAGAATACGCCCGGATTCCAATTGCAGCGATACGCCGTCCACCGCCGGCACCTGGCCCGCCCGGGTCATGAAATGCGTGCGCAGATCACGCACTTGCAGCAAAGGCATGGTACTCATCGCTGTCTCCGCGGATTGAAAATTTCCCGCAGGCGATCGCCCACCAGATTCAGCGCCACAATGGTAATCAGCAGCGCTACGCCTGGAAACAGGCTGATCCAGTACTGCCCCGAAAGCATGTATTGATAGCCGTTGGCAATTAATAATCCCAATGAAGGTTCTGTCACGGGCACGCCCAGCCCCAGGAAACTCATGGTTGCCTCCAATGTAATCGCACGCGCAACCTGCAAGGTGCCGATCACAATCAAAGGCGGCAGGCAATTGGGCATTATGTGCCGCAACATAATCCGCCATTGGGGAATATTCAGGCTTTTTGCCGCCTCTACATATTCCTTTTGTCGTTCTGCTAGTGCCTGGCCCCTGGCGGTGCGCGCGTAATAAGCCCATTCCAGTATCACAAGCGTCAATATCACATTACCGATACCTTTGCCCAGATACGCCAGAATCATCATCGCAATCAAGATCGACGGGAACGACAGCATCAGATCGACCGTGCGCATGAGGAAGCTGTCGACACGGCCGCCGGCGTAAGCCGACAGCACGCCCAGCATGGTCCCCACTATGCTCGCAATGAGCGCGGAACCGACGCCGACGGTCAGACTGATACGCAGGCCGTACAAAATGGCGGACAGCAGGTCCCTGCCTTGTCCATCTGTGCCCAGCCAATAATTATAGGTGCCGGCGCCATTGGCGCTGCCCGGCGGCAGGCGCGAATCCAGGATATCCAGTTGCATCAGATCATAAGGATTCTGCGGCGTCAGCCAGTGTGCGAACACCGAACCGAAAGCCAGCAGCAACAGCAGCGCAAAGCCAATCACGGCACGCTTTGAGGAGAAAAAATCGGCCAGCCTTTCGCGAAACAATGAAGGCTTGGGTGCGGCAATCACCGCTTGCACGGCAGACTCGGTCACGGGTTGGCTCATCGCGCGCCCTCCAGCCGAACGCGCGGATCAAGCAAGCGATAGGCAATATCCACCAGTAAATTGATCGTCACGAACACACAGACAATAATCACCAGATAGGCCAGAATAACCGGTCTATCCAGGCCGTTGATGCTGTCCAGAATGAGTTTGCCCGCACCCGGCCAGGAGAAGATGCTTTCGGTCACCACGGCGCCCGCGATGGTCGCACCAAACTCCAGCCCCAGTACGGTCACCAGGGGAATCATGATATTACGCAGCACATGTACACCGATCACCCGCAGATTGCTCAGACCCTTGGCACGGGCAAAACGGATATAGTCCAGTGGCAGCACTTCCTGCACGCCGGCATAGGTGAGCCTGATCACCAGGGATACTTTGAACAGGGCCAGATTGATCGCCGGCAATAACATATGCCTGAGGCCATCAAGCGTCAGAAACGACCATTGATACCCAAACAGCGTCACGGTTTGTCCTCTACCTGAAGAGGGCAGCCATCCCAGGCTGACGCTGAACGCCATGATCAGGACCAGCCCGACCCAGAAAGTCGGCAAGGAAAAGCCCAGAATACTGCCGGTCATGATCGTGCGCGACGCAATACTCTCTGAATAGAGTCCGGCCACCAGCCCCAGCGGCACACCTACCACAATCGCTATAATCAGCGCGGCCATGGCCAGTTCCATGGTCGCCGGCAAGCGATGCAGCACCAATTGCAGGGCCGGCTGGTTGTACACAAAACTATTGCCCAGATCACCCTGCACCGCACTGCCAAGGAAATGAAAATACTGCAGCCATAAGGGCTTGTCCAGGCCCATTTGCGCAATGATGCGCGCGCGATCCCGCTGATCGGCATCGGGTCCGATGAGAATATCGATCGGGTTGCCAACCGCGTGCAGGCCGATAAAAACGATCACTGTCATCAACAGGATAATGAACAGCGCCTGCAGGACGCGTTTAATCAGCCACAGCGTCATTGCGCCTCCACAGGCGCAGGCGGAGCAGCGGCTGTCCACTCATCGCCATCGAGCTCCGGTTCAGCATAGGCTTCCAGTTGCGCATAATAATCGGCGACGTTTTCCTGATACAGGGAGCCGGCAATGGCGCGGGCAATGGCCGATGCCCCATCGGAAATGGCCGGGATATCGCCCGAGACCGTGCCATGCGAAGCGACGGCAGGATAGCTGAAACAGTGAATATGCGCCAAACCGGGGGCGTCCACGCCATCGCGGGGCTGGAACTCGAAACCCGGCCCCAAATCGGGACAGGCGGCCAGTTCGGCATCTTCCTGCCCCGGCTGCGGTTGATAACGCTGCCCCCAGGTTCGCACCAGCGGCGCCAGTTCGGCATACTCCGGACGCTGGTGCCAGTCGATATTGAAACCAGTGGCAAAGATCAGGAAATCCAGAACAAATGTACCCTTGGGCGTCGTCAGATAAATCACGTCCTCGCGCACGTCGATATCCAGCACCGGACAGCCAACGTTGAAACGGGCATTGTGATGGGAAGCCACACGCAAGGTACTGCCTTTGGGCGGTGGCACCTGCTGTACATTGATGTAATGACGAATACGCCACTTCCAGTCGTCCGATAGGCCCGCGTAGCCGTGCACCAGACCGGGGCTGCCAGAGCCCTTGCCTTTGTTGATACGAGGAATCTCGTTACGCCGGATGATCAGATCCACACTATGCGCACCGGCTTCCAGCGCAGTGGCCGCGCTGTCCATGGCCGAAGCGCCTGCGCCGATCACCCCGACGCGCTTGCCGGCAAGCGTGTTGTAATCAAAGTAATCCGAAGAATGCGCACGCAGATGCGCCGGCACCTTATCGGCAAACGCCGGGTAACCCGGTCCGCCAAGGCCATCGCGACCAGTCGCAAGAATCAGGCGCCGGGCAGCCACCACTTTTTGACCATCAGGCGCCTGCAGCGTCAGTTCAAGATAATTGTCCGGATGCAGATGGACATGGCGAACGTGATGTTCGTTACGCACATCCACATTCATGACTTTGCGATACCAGCGCAGATAGTCCATCCATTGCAAGCGTGGGATTTTATCCAGCGCGTCCCATTCCTGGCGTCCGTATTGCGCTTCGAACCACGCACGAAACGTCAGCGACGGCAAACCCAGGGCAGGGCCGGTCAATTGCTTGGGTGAACGCAGCGTTTCCATGCGCGCCGTTGTGGCCCATGGCCCTTCAAAGCCAGCAGGCGCACGATCAAAATTACAGGCGCCCACACCCAGATTGCGCAAGGCGACGGCAGCTGTCAACCCTGCCATGCCGCCACCGATAATGGCAACATCAAGCAAGCGCTCACCCTTCACCACCCGAGGCTGAACCCACTCCTTGCCAGGCAGGTCAAGACGGGAAAGATCTTCCTGCAAACGTGCTTCAAGGCCGGACAGCCCGTCTTTTTCGGGTGGGTGATAACTCATTCTGCAACTCAACAATAAATGCGAGGGTTTACCCTTGCTGGTTTTATTTGATTATTACGCAATGCTATAAAGAAACGCGTAACTGACCATTTTAAAGAATATGGCAAGTTTAATATATATTATTTAGTAATTAATATATATCAATAATAATAAACAATGTCATAGAAAAAGGCGACGCAATCACAGATGCGATTGATTCGCGGGGTTGGTATTTAAAGCGCAGCGCAAAGCAAATTGAATCCGCATATCAAAAAAGCCCGGTCATGACTAATGACCGGGCTCCCGTTCAGGCAAGACACGCCTTCCCGACTATTCTTCCACGTACCAGGTATCTTCAGACAGCATGACCTGCTGATGCCCATAACCCGCCGGCATCATGGGGAAGCAGTTTTCCTGCGGCTGCACTTCCACATTCAGAAAATAGGGACCATCGTAGTCAAAGCAATCACGGATGGCATCTTCCAGCTGCAGCGGATCCGACACCGTGGCCGCCCCCCAGCCAAAGGCCGTGGCCAGCGCGACAAAATCGGGAATGGAAGCGTTATAGCTGTGACTATAGCGCCCCTCGTGAATCAACTCCTGCCACTGGCGGACCATGCCCATATGCCGGTTGTTGCACAGAATCACTTTGACCGGTGTTTCGTGCTGAATCGCGGTCGACAGTTCCTGGATATTCATGAGAACGGAGGCGTCGCCGCTAATACATACCACCAGCGAATCCGGATTGCCCACTTGCGCGCCGATCGCGGCAGGCACGCCGTAACCCATGGTGCCCGCGCCGCCCGAGGTCAGCCAGCGATTGGGTTCACGAAACTTCAGATACTGCGCGGCCCACATCTGGTGCTGGCCAACGTCGGTGCTTACAATCACATCCAGGCCATCAATCAAATCATTGACCGTTGCCAGCAAATGCTGCGGCAGAATCACGTCGTCCGACGGCGTAAAGCCAAGACAATTGGCGCTGCGCCATTTTTCAATGCGCGTCCACCAATCGTCGATCAACCCGGGTTCGCGCTCCAGCGACTTGACCTCGTTGAACAGTGACTTGAGCACCGGATAGCAATCGCCTACCAATGCAACGTCGGCCCGCACCACTTTATCAATGGACGCAGGATCGATATCCAGGTGAATCTTGACGGCATGCGGACAGAAGTCGGACAGACGCCCGGTAATACGGTCGTCAAAACGGGCGCCGATACACACGATCAGATCTGCATGATGCATGGCCAGATTGGCCTCCAGCGTGCCGTGCATGCCCAGCATGCCCACGAACTGTTTATCGTTGGCCGGGAAAGCGCCCAGCCCCATCAGCGTGAGCGTGCAGGGCGCACCGGTATAACTGACCAGATTGGCAAAGACCTCGCAGGCGTCCGGGCCGGAATTGATCAGGCCGCCACCGCCATAAAACACGGGGCGCTTGGCATTGGCAATAAGCGAAGCAGCGCGCTTGACGGCCGCCTGCATGACCGACGAGGTCATTTGGCCAGCCGTATTAACGGCAGGCTCGATCACGTCGCCCTCCTGCTCCAGCGGCGCCTGCGCCATCTGGATATCCTTCGGGAAATCGATCAGCACCGGCCCGGGCCGGCCCGCAGCAGTCATGTTATAAGCCTTGGCGGTCATGGCGGCCACGTCTTCAACCCGCTTGATCTGCGCATTCCATTTCGTTACCGGCCGGGAAATACCCACCGCGTCGCATTCCTGGAAGGCATCGGTGCCGATGGCGCCGGTTGCCACCTGTCCGCTGATACACAGGACCGGAATCGAATCGCATAAGGCATCAAGCAAGCCCGAGGTCGTATTGGCCATGCCCGGGCCCGAGGTCACCAGCACGACACCCGGTCTGCCGGTTGAGCGCGCATACCCCTCGGCCGCATGCATGGCCGCCTGCTCGTGACGCACCAGCACATGATGGATGCGCGGCTCGGCGTACAGCGCATCGTATAGCGGCAATACAGCGCCGCCGGGATAGCCGAAAATGGTATCGACCCCGTTTGCAATCAGGGTTTCAAGCATCAACCGGGCGCCATTGAAGGCGGGCGTATCATTCTGGGGCGTAGTCATTATTCAAATCCAACTGACAGACAGGTTTTCATGGAAGCTTAAATAATATCCTTTTTGTACTGCACTGACAGAAAACCTGCGATTACACGGTAAACTTACCCCTTCGCCATGTGGCCGCAACCGGCCAGCTGTATTTCAAGAAAGGTGCTTTTGATGAGTGTGCATACCACAGCAAAACGGATTACCGTCCCGCAATTGCGGGCCTACAAAAACCAGAAAAAAATCGTCTCGCTCACGTCTTATACCGCGCCCTTTGCCCGGGTGCTGGATGAGTATCTGGACATGATCCTCATCGGAGACTCCACTGCGATGGTCGGTTACAACATGGAAAACACGCTGGCTATCACACTGGAGCAGATGGCCGCCCATGCACGGGCGGTGGTGCGCTCCACGCAGAACGTCTGCGTTGTGGTGGACATGCCTTTTGGCAGCTATCAGGAATCGCCCGAACAAGCCTTTCGCAACGCTGCGTTCCTGCTTAAGGAGTCTGGCGCCGATGCCGTCAAATACGAAGGCGGCACGCCGCTGGCGGCCACCACGCGCTTTCTGGTTGACCGCGGCATTCCGGTGCTGGCCCACATTGGATTAATGCCGCAGTACCTGAACACCATGGGCGGCTTCAAGGCCCAGGGCATGTCAGATGAGACTGCCGAGATTATCTATCAGGATGCGCTGGCTCAGGAACAGGCCGGCGCCTTCGCCGTGGTGATCGAAGGCACCGCAGAGCCCCTGGCGCGCCGCATTACCCAGGCATTGCGCATTCCTACCATTGGCATTGGCGCTTCGCCCGAATGCGACGGACAAATCCTGGTGGCAGAAGATATTTTCAATTTGACGCCCAATCGCATTCCCAAATTTGCCCGACAGTTCTCCGATGTCCAGGCCGCTATCCGTGAAGGCGTGCAGGCCTACGCCAATGAGGTACGCGAAGGCACTTTCCCGACACTGGACCATTGTTTTGGCGTCAAGAAAAAATGATCGAAAAAAAGAAAAACATCGCCAACCCGCCCTGGCATGTGGTGCGTAAATCCACGCTGCACGGCAACGGTGTTTTTGCGGCCCGCAATATACCGCAGGGCACGCGCATCATTGAATACTCGGGCAAACGCATCACGCCCAAACAGGCCGATGATATGCATCCGGTCAATCCGGATGATCCGTTCCACACTTTCTTTTTTTCCACCAGCAGCGGCAAAATCATTGACGGCGGCGATCGCGGCAATGATTCACGCTGGGTCAATCACAGTTGCGATCCCAATTGCGAAACGCAGGAAGGCAGCGGCGGCAAGCGCGTCTATATCTATGCCATTCGCGATATCCTGAAGGGCGAAGAGCTGTTTTATGATTACGGACTGATCATGGACGGCAAAATCACCAAAACGCTGCGCGAGCAGTATAAATGCCTCTGCGGCGCGCCGACCTGCCGCGGCACCATGCTGGCGTTACCCGAAAAAAAGAAGGCAGCGCGCAAAAGCAGCAGGTAAAACACCGGGCACGCCCCGGATAGCAGGCCTTGCTGCGGTCGCGCCGCCCGTATCATGAATCGTCGCCGTGGCGTGCCTGCATGGCCTGCAAACATGCAAGCGCGTCGCCCGGCACAATCTGCGCACTGCAGGCAATCATCAAATTCAGATTCATTCCGAAGTCTTCAACCGTATAGCCCTGGGCATCCACAATACGCCCATCCTGCGTCCGCACGCCGGCCTGCTCCACCAGCGTCCGGCTCTGTCCGGTATAGGCCCACACCGGCTTGCCCCTGGCCACGGCATAACCGACCTCGAACACTGTTCCGGAATCGGGCTCCAGGCCGCGAAACGGGTTCAGATTGGCCATGACGCAATCGGCCTGTTCGATCAGCGCGATATTGGCCCGGCAAATCCAGTCGGCCAGCGCTGCGCCGGCTAACTGCTGCGGCGCGGCGTTATCCAGCGGGTACAGCCCTGCAAACCCATGACGCGCGCATAGCGCTTTGAGCCACTGGCCATAGCTGGTCGCGTCCGGCCGAAATACATCAAAGCCGGCAAGGTAGACTTTTTTCATTTACAATTCATCCACTGTTTCATTCGGGCTATTTCCCCACAAGCCACATCTTACATTCCGCGACATTGCCCCTGCAATCGGGCCGGCGGACAATTGAACTCCTTGGGGCATGCAGCAACATCGTTGAATGTTGCACATTACAAATATCATGGGCAAAAAAATCAGCAAGACACTGGCTGCCGTTGTGCTGCTGGTTATACTGGGCTACTTCGGTGGCACATGGTATAGCGGCACAAAAGTGGACGAGCAGGTCATTCGTCGCACACAGGACATCAACGCACATCTGCGCAGCAACGGGCTCCCGGTGCAAGTGACCTCGGAGAAAAAAGATGCGGGGCTGTTCTCGTCAACGTACACATTGACCTTGCGCATTGACAATGCCGGACAATCACATTCGCTGGATTTTAACGTGCAGGTCGAGCACGGTCCGCTGCCCCTGTCCCGGTTGCAGCAGGGCAAACTGCAACCGGTTCGGGCGCTCAGCCACGTCACGCTGATCAACAATGAAAAAACCTCGCGCCTGTTCGAACTAAGCCAGGGGCAGCCACCGCTTGACGTGTTGCTGACCACCCATCTTGACGGACAGACACGGTATCGCGGACGCGTGGCTTCGCTATCATTCAATAATACCCGTGACGGGCAACTGCATTTTGATGGCATGACGTTCGAGGGCGCCGTCGACGCCAGTAACCAGATGGCCCAATTTGCCGGAACGATGCCGCTGATACAGGTTACCCCGCCAAAAACAGAGAACGGGACAAGTACCCTTATTTTCAGGGATTTTGCCATGTCGTCGCATTACGACGGCCGCGATTCAAAGAACCCGTTATGGCGCCAGCAATCGACATTGGCAGCGTTCTCGCTTGCCAGTGATGATGCCAGACTGGAAATTGACCGCTACCAGACCGACTCAAAAGCAGACACGCAGGACAGCCTGCTGGCGCTGCAGCAGAGTACCGTATTGAACCAGATCCGCATCAACGGCACTGATCTTGGCAAACTGCAATATACCGTCGTCGCGTCAGGACTGGACCGTGCCGGCGCCATGCAGTTTATAACGCAAGCCTGGCAGCAGTTGTTCAACGCCGGCCAGACCGGCGACCAGGCAGCGCCACAACCGCATTGGATGACTTTGCTGGCCAGCCTGGAGCTGATGCTGTCGGGCAAGCCTGAATTGGCCGTCGGCCCCATTACCTGGACCCTCCCGGAAGGCTCAGCCAAAGCCACGCTCAACCTGACGCTGAACAATCCGGTCCCCCTGCTGTCCAGGTTCGGTAGCGACCCCTATGCCTTGCTGCTCAACGCCTTGCGCTCGGCGCGGCTGCAGTTGCAGGCAGATGAGGCCATGCCACAAGGCGCAGCGGACAGATTCAGTCAACTCAGATCCGGCGCTGCGGCGGCCTCCGGAGCGAGCGCCGAACCCGCGGCAGCAGAAAAACTGGACGCGATTATCAATATCCTGATCCGAAACGACTTGCTTTACCGCCAGCAGGAGCTGATTGGTCTGGACCTCAAGATAGAGGGCGACCCGTCGCTGGCCTCTGCCAGCGCGGTAGACATGAACGGCGAGCAGTACGATGCGGCCGAGTTTGTGAGCATCGTGCAGACACGCGCAGCCGCCGCCGAATTGCAAATCAGGCAACTGACCCCGCTGCCTGCGCAGCCAGACGCATCTGGGCAAGAGGCCCCTGAGCAACCCGCATCCGGTCAACAAACACCTCTGGAAGTAGCGCCTGAACAGCAAGCCCCCGAACCAGAAGGCGCCAGGCAAGATTAAGAGCGGTCGTCGCCGAGCGAGAAAATCGGCAAGCGGCGGTGGCGTGGTCGATAGCACGTGCCATGCTGCCAACGCGCCCCGGCAACGCATGGGATTGCGCCGGTGAGCGCAACGATGGTAGCGGCCTTTTATCCGGCAGCGCAACTGGGCACTTGCCAAGCGCCACCTGCCCCAGCATGGTGCGGTGCACCGGCGTTGCCGCGTACAGGCGGCGCGGCAACGTGCTCTTACCGGAAAGCAAGACACATTATTTCATTTTACATTTCACGAATTTGCAGTATGCTTTGCCAGGCACAGTATGCTTTGCCCGGCAGTTTCTTTCATGCGGTATTTATTCAATTACACTTGCAAGGAAATTCATTGCTATGTCTGCTTCTTTCCAGCTCAAAAAATCCGTTGATGGCCAGTTTCATTTTTCCCTGCACGCAGCAGATGGCGCATCTGTCCTCAGAAGCGAAACCTATACGACCCTTGCCTCGGCCAAAAACGGCATTGAGTCGGTTCGCAAGAATGCAGGCACGGACAGCCGCTACGTTTTTGAAAAATCCGCCAACGGCAAAACCTATTTCAATCTGAAAGCAGCCAACGGCCAGATTATCGGCAGCAGCCCTTTATTTGCCGATCCGCACGGCGCCAGGCAAGCCGCCGACACGGTCAGGCACCATGCCGCCACTGCGCCCGTGCACGAAGCCTGAATATCACAACTATCCCGCCTCTTACAAATCGTCACATGCAGGTGTCCTGACTCGTTTGCGAATCAGCATTCAATAGCGCCGTTTTGATATCGCAGGCCTGCCCGCAGCGTATGCCAGAAGGCAACCCTGCCAAATCGTTCATCCCGACGCAAATCAGCCCTGCTGCCAGGCGGCAAGCGCCTCCCATAAATAGGGATGATCATAACTGCTGACCGACAGACGCAGATAGGTGCTGACACGCTGATCGGGATAAAACAGGGAGCCCGGCGTGGCCGGAATGTTATGCTGGTTCAACTGACGAGCCAGTGGTTCGGCGTCGCGGGACATATCGAGCCAGAGAAACAATCCCGCTGCAGGCGGCTGAGCCAGGACATAGCCCAGTTCGCCCAGCCGCTCCAGCATGTGGGTGCGCGCCCAGTTGATGCGTTGCCGCAGCCGTTCTATGTAAGAACGATAATGCCCGCCGTGAATGATTTCATGAATAACACGCTCATTCAGGCTTGAAGTGGACAGGCCGGACAGCAGCTTGAGCATGGCTATTTCATTCAGAATATTTGCCGGCCCGGCAATATAGCCCACGCGCATCGCCGCACCCAGTGTCTTCGAATAATTGCCAAGCAGAAAGGTGCGCTCGCACTGGTCCAGCGTACTGATACGCAGCGGCGGGCCCGCACTGAGTTCGCTGTAGGTATCGTCCTCGACAATCCACATGTCATGCTGCTGGGCCAACCGCAGCACATCATGTGCAGCCCGCGCGCTTAAGGTAAAACCGGTAGGATTATGCACGGTCGTGTTACAGATGAACAGGACCGGCTTATGCTTGCGACAATGCGCTTCCAGTTGCGCGGTATCGGGTCCCTGCGATGTTCGCGCCACCGTCAGAATATTCACGCCGACCATGCGCAAATAGGCAAACACGACAAACCAGCACGGCTCTTCAACCACTACATAATCGCCCGGCCGGACCAGCTGACGGATCAGCAGATCCACCGAGTGCGTCACACCGGTGGTCAGCAGCACCTCGCCGGCCGGCTGCACATGCAAATCATGCGCGGCCAACTGGGCCATGATCGTCTGGCGCAGCGGCGCAAACCCAAAGGGTTCGCCATACATAAGCGCAGATGGCTGCATCTTACGAGCCACCTTGCGAATGGAGCGCGCGACGATCTCGGTGTCCAGCCACTCCTGCTTTAAGCCCAGATTATTTTGCTGCGAAAAAAGGCGATTCAGAATCCAGGGGACATCAATTCTGTCCTGGGACAATGTCGGTATGATTTCACCGCTTTTGATACCCCGTGCCGGCTGTCTTTTATGCTGAACGAAATAACCGGACCGGGCATTGGCGGTAATGTGGTTGGTCGCAACCAGGCGATCGTAGGCCTCGACAATCGTATAGCGACTGACATTCAACTCCTGCGCCAACAGCCGGACCGATGGCAGGCGACTGCCCTGCCTGAATACGTTCTGTTCAATGCATACAACAAAACGATCCACAATCTGGTCCACCAGGGTGTGAGAACCGGACCGCACCGGCCGCCAATGGGCCAGCAGCGGCGCTCCTGCCGCTTGAGCGTCCTGATCGCCGTGGGCAGCCGCGCCCTCGTCGGGCATCGGCCGGGATTGATCATGGCTGCGGCCATCGCTGGCGGCCGATTGCTTGAGCAGGTGTGCAGGAACGGCAGGGCTGGGCTGACTTGTCATCAATCTGTTCCGGTAAAAACAGCAGTACAGGAAGGAAAAAACAGCACATATCTGTATCGGTACTGTACCGGTATCTTGTCATATAGTGTCTGTTCACGCAAGACCTGTATCGGGATTCTCATGACTTACACCATGCTCATGGCATTTGCCATTTTTATCGCCGTCTCTTCGGTAACCCCGGGGCCCAACAACCTCATGCTGCTGTCATCGTCGGTCAATTTCGGGGTACGCCGCACTATTCCACATTGCCTGGGAATCAGCGCAGGGATGGGACTCATGATTGTGCTGATGTCTTTTGGCCTGCACTGGGTCATGCAGCATGCCGGCTGGCTGATCGATCTGCTGAAAATCGCCTCGCTGGCTTACTTGCTGTGGCTGGCCTGGAAAATCGCCTCGATTACCCCGACCCCGCTTTCCGTGCAGAATGAAGCGTCTCCTTTCGGTTTCTGGAATGCCGTGCTGTTCCAATGGATCAACCCCAAGGCCCTGATCATGGTCATCAGCATGTTCAGCATCTATGTGCCGGACAATATCGGACAACTGACCCTGCTGCAGATCTCCCTGATGGCAATCGTCATCAATCTGCTGTGCATCAGCGTATGGATGTTCGGCGGAACCCTTATGCGCAGGCTGTTTACTACGCCCGCCACACAACGCGGATTTAATATCGTGATGGCGCTGCTGCTGGTGGCCTCTGTCGTTCCCATGGTGTCCGCCGATCTTGGCATATAAGCGTGCCAATGGCGCATGTGCGCGACCTGTATACGACCGATGAC
>Ga0079224_100000990_pt1 | contig 30967 bp, 24 predicted proteins | sample Stecom2015_FD_80414 | JGI IMG/M metagenome (GOLD analysis project Ga0079224, IMG submission 80414) | Agricultural soil microbial communities from Utah to study Nitrogen management - Steer compost 2015 | ecosystem: Environmental > Terrestrial > Soil > Agricultural land | place: USA: Utah... | reverse complement strand
ATGTACAGTTGGTTTAGCTCAACGGTAATGATTGCGTCTAGAAAATTATCCAGTTTCTCTTTTCGTTGGCTACCCCATCCGCTCCGAAGCGCAATTGATTTTATTTCCGCTTCTGATGCAACGGATACATAAATCAATCCGTTATTTGGATTAAGAAAATTGACAATACCTTCATAGTCCTTGGATCTGACTACGGCTAATAAGATATTCGTGTCAAGCAGTAGATTCATTTACATTCTGGAAGAAGGAAGGCTATTTGTTTTCTTTTAACATGCTGAGGGTTACTTTCCATTCTTCATCTGTAAAAGGTTCAATTTCCGGGGTTTTCTTTAGGGCATCTACGATTTTCTTATTGCTTTGCCCCATTTTTTTTCCAAAAACAGTAGTCCCACCCGCAGCCCAAATTTCTTCTGGAGAGTAGGATTTATGTGTTCTGAAACCAGAAGCCGAAGTAATATCTTTTGATTTTGATTTCATGCACCTCCTTTTAATCTATTCAAAGATAGCAATTTCAGAACATAATAAAAAGTATCAATGATTAACTAAAAGCGTACTACAGGCGTTTTTTCTTTTTTGGGAATCTTCTCGATAGGTAAACATCAGATATTTAAAAATAAAATGGATCATGAAAATAAGAAAGTAACATTGAAAAAAAGGCAAAAATCTGTATCTTTCGACTTTGTAACCTATATCCATGAAGTGTGATCCGTTTTTTGAGTATATAAAGATTGATGAGTTTTCGGCAACACCAAAGTATTTACAGCTAACGAATGCCATATTGAATGCCATTAAAAATGGTAAAATCGATAAGGATACGATGCTGCCCTCTATTAACGAGTTAAGTTTTGTTTTAGAGGTCTCAAGAGATACTGCTGAAAAGGGTTATCGGTATCTCAAGAAATTAGGGGTGATCGATTCCGTGCCCGGTAAAGGGTATTATGTGAGCCGTACCGACTTCAGGCAAAAGAGAAGCATCATGTTACTTTTCAATAAATTGAGCGCACACAAGAAGATTGTGTATGATGCCTTTATAAAAACGCTCGGAACGGATGCTGCGGTCGATTTTTATATTTACAATAACGATTTTAATCTTTTTAAAAAGCTCTTACAGAACCAAAAGCAGGATTATACGCACTATGTGATCATCCCTCATTTTGTGGAGGAACGTGAAAAAGCAGCCGAAGTAATCAACCAATTGCCAAAAGAGAAATTGCTGTTACTAGATAAAAAGGTACCCGGAGTAGAAGGCGATTATGCTGCCGTATATGAAAACTTTGAAGAAGACATTTACCATGCCTTGGAAGAGGCTAAAGGGGAATTGGCTAAATACCATACCTTAAAATTGATTTTTCCGGATAAAAGTTACTTTCCACGAGAGATTATAAAGGGATTTTACCGCTTTTGTCAGCAATATGCTTTTGACCACCTGCTTGTGAGCGATATTGCGAAAGAGCCGATCAGTGCAGGCGAAGTTTATATCAATCTAATGGAAGACGATTTAGTGATTTTGTTGGATCGTATTATTTCCATGAAATTGGAAATCGGAAGCCAGGTTGGTGTCATTTCTTATAACGAAACCCGCGTTAAACGATTTATACTGAACGGCATAACCACCATCTCAACTGATTTCGAAAAAATGGGCACCACTGCCGCTAACCTGATTTTGGAAAACTCCAAACAACATGTAGAAGTGCCTTTCTATTTGTTTAAGAGAGCGTCTATTTAGTTATTGGTTAATAGTTGTGCGTTGCGAGTTGCCAGTTGTGAGCAGAGACGCTTATAAGGGCTAGGTTAGTTGTTGGTTACTAGTTGTTCGTTATCGGTTAATAGTTATTCGTACTAACTACTTAACCACTCGACTATTTAACGACTTAACTAGTTATCACATCGGCTAATTATCACATTAGCTAATTCCCTACTCAACTATTTAACGTCTCAACGACCCGATCGCTTCCCCCACTTCAATCGGTAAATCGGATTCCAGCACATCGGCGCCGTCTTCAATAATGGCTCGGTAGGCTTTTGCGCGTTCTTCTTTCGTTTTTAACTTGTCATAAGTGGGCGCTGCCGAAATCATACAGCGTATGCCTTTTGCATGCAGTAACTTGTACATCACTTGATTATCGGGTTTTATATCGGGTCCGATATAAGCGATCATTTGACTGGCTGGTATTCCCACATCCTCATAAGGCTTTAACGCATCGGGGGTTTTTACAAAAGCAGAGAACATTTGATTTTTATTCTGTTCGTAATAAAATTTCGCTTGCTCGGCATTGTGTACTGTTACCATCACAAAGGCTTCTGCTTGGTGCTTTTTGATTAAGGCGGCGGTCATTTCCATCGGTACATCCTTTTTGTCGAGGTTTAGAACCGTTTTACCCCTTGCCCACTCGATTGCTTCAGAAAGGGTAGGGATATGGTAAGGTGTGACGTTTCCGTTAACATCTTTTAACTTGAACTGTTTAAGTTCTTCATAGGTGTAGTCGCTAACCTTTCCTGTGCCGGTAGTCGTGCGTTCAAGCGTCGCATCGTGCATCAATACGATGATGCTGTCTTTCGTAAGCCGTGGATCGATTTCATAAAATGCTTGTGTATATTTTAGCGTATTTTCGAATGCTTCGTTCGAGTTCTCGGGAAAGCCTTTTTCCGTACCGCCCCGATGGCCTGAAATAATGGGTTTATTGCCGGGCCTATATTGGAAAAAGCGGTGTAGCTCTTTTGCCGTTTTAACGGAAATAACATGTAACTTTTCTTGAGCGGTAGCGGGGCGACTTAAGCTGCTGACAATAAAAAGGCTTAATAGAAATAATTTATTCATAAGGTAATTAAATTTTAACGTGTATTCAATTGATGAAGGCTTAATATCCCCTGATTGTCCAGTTCAAAAAGAGTGATGGCAGAATTTTCCTGAACAATCCGACGATAATTTCGCAAAGGCATTCCCAATTTGTAGGCAAGATATAACCTGTTGACGGTGTTATGAGCCACCACCATAATGCTGCGATCGCGATGCGTCTGCAACATTTCCAAGAAAAAAGCATCTACGCGTTCCACAATTTCGCTACCGGTATTACCGGTACCACCGGCTCGGGCAGTTTCGGGTGCTTTTTCCCACGCATTCCAAAGTTCAGGATCTTCCCGCACAAATTCCTCCCTGGTTTTTCCTTCCCAATTACCAAAGTCAAGTTCTTTTAAACGCTCCTCCTTCTGTATTTGTATCTTGCCCTCAATGGCTAGAGCGGCTGTTGTAAAAGCCCGTTGCAAGGGCGAAGCATAGACGGCTTCGATGGGTGTATCCTTCAGAAAGAATGCCACTCGTTTTGCCTGTTCTACCCCCCTTTCCGTCAGGCCTATATCTGTTAGGCCACAGTAGCGGTTCCCGTCTGCATTATAGGCTGTTTCGCCATGTCGTAAAAGATATACCGTTAACATGTCGCAATATATTGTTTGTCGATTAACAGATGAATAAATTGATGATAATTTTCTTCGTATATGGAAATAAGCTCTTTTTCCGGCAATACCTCTTCAGTTATCTGTGTCATGTGGTTGACGGCTTCTGTCATAGAGCCATATATGGTTTTGGACGCAGCAGCTATTGCCGCCCCCAATACACCGGTTGCTTCCCGGGATTTATAAATGGGCTTCTTGAGTACACTGCTTCGGATACGCAACCAGGGAGCGCTATTGCTGGCCCCCCCGGCGGTGAAGATAGCGCTTACCGGCTCGGATGACAGACCTTCGATTTGTTCATAAGCATAGCGTTCGATATAAGCCACGCCTTCCATATTGGCCGTATAACGTTCTTCATTCGATATGCTTGGAGGAGCAAAACCCATTGCATGCGGTGAAGTAAAAGGGAATCGTTCGCCTTTTTGTTTTAATGGCCAGGCAAGATGTGAGGTGGGCAAGAGTCGAGCGGCATGCGCGTTTAATATCGGCAGCTCTTTTTTATCAAAATCCAAACTAACCCAATCGGCACCGGTGTTGCTCGCGCCGCCCGGCATCCAATATCCTTCGGGATGCCGATGGCAATAAATGCTACCGCTGGGATCAATGATTTTGTTACGGGTTACGCCCTTAATCACCATGGTAGTCCCAATAGTCGTATTCCAATCGCCTGGTTTGACGGCGCCGGAGGCTAACTGTGAAGCGCAACCATCGGTAAGACCTACTACGACCTTTGTTTTGTCCAATCGTAGTGCCCCTGCTAAGTCCGTGGCCAATTCGCCAATTACCGTTCCTGATGGAACCACCTCCTGTAGCCAGGTGGTTGTAATAAGTCGATCGAGGTAATCCGGCCAGCAATAACGGTCTACATCAAAACCTGTTTTCAATGCATTGGTGTAATCCGTTATATCGAACCGGCCACAGAGTTTGCCGGTAATGAAGTCGGCAGCATGGATCCATTTGTGTATCCGTTCCGTCTTTTCCGGATAATTTTTGTCGAACCACCTGATTTTGGAAAGTCCACACGATGCATTAAAACCGGTAAATCCGTCCGGATTGTACTGTTTTGCCAGCGCTTTGCAGTATTGACCCTCTTCGGCCGAACGGGTATCACTATACATAAGTGCGTCATGTAGAGGAATGCCGTTTTTGTCTATCGGAATAACGGTTCCGGATGTAGAGGTTGTCGCAATGGCTTTGATCGCCCGGGGCGCAATATCATTCGCTGTTTGCTTTCTGATTTCCAACAACGCTTCAAGCGTATGTTTCCACCACATATCCGGCGACTGCTCTTCTCTTGACCGGGCGGTAAGTTTAAAAGGAGTAGATACTGTCTGTATAACCGTTCCGTTTGCCTGAACAAGTGCTACCCGAACCCCCTGCGTGCCAACATCGATTCCAATGATATATTCCTTCATTTTACCTGCTTAAATGTTTTACGGACTTTAGACCATTCTTCATAAAGGGCTAAGTAGCGATCGCGCTCGCGGGGAACGCTTGTGTCCAGCACATGGGTTTCATAGGACACGGTTTGTAAAGCTTCGGTACAGATCAGCGCTGCTCCGATGATGGATGATTGTCTATAAGTATCGCGGATGATGATCTTTTTATTAAATAAGTTGGCCAGAAACTGCCGCAACGTTTTACTCTGTACCCCACCGCCGCATGCTAATACATAATCCTTCGAGTGCCCGCTAACCTGATCAAGCGTTTTGTAATTTTCGTAAATGCTGCAGGCGATATCCCACAATATGGCCCAGACAAAGTCGCCCCTCGTGAGCTGGTGGGAAACGGGTGCATTGAAAATAAAACCTCCTTTGGTTAGGGGCGATTTTTCGTCTGCGATCAGCGACCCTAAAGACGCGATACACTGGGGCTGTGATACCTTGTTCAGTTCTTCCTCAATAACCTCGTAATCTTCATTTGGATAAAAAATTTCTTTAAGGCGCTGGTAATTTAGGCCGGTGACACCCGCATTCGCTTCCAGTACAAAATAGTTGTCATCGATGTGCCGACTTGTCCAAGTACGTTCCGAGGCATCGACCAGGTAGTTGTCAACGATCTTAACAACCGGCGTGGTGGTGCCTGATACGATAACCACATCATCCGTATTGGGTGACACGCTTTTTATGGCCATTTGGGTGTCCGATCCACCGACAATGACCCGAGCCTTAGGATTAATGTTGAGTTCCAACGCTAGTTGGGAGCGGACAGGGCCTAGCACTGTTCCGGCTACATTTAGCGGTGGCAATAGTGCTGGAGATATTCCGAAAAGGTCGCCGTAGGCTGCTTCCCATTTCCCGCGCTCTACATCGTATAACAATGTCTCTGAAGCTTGCGAATGCTCATAAGCAAGGATGCCCGAAAATTTAAAGTTAACCCAATCGCTGATACTGGTAAAAGCTGTTATTTTTTTGCCTGCTCCCGTTTTTCTTTCCCTGAAGCCTACCAGCTTCAGAGCGGAAAACAGAGCGGTTGGGTATCGCCCTACGACCTTATACATGGCCGATTTGTCCTTTATCATGTCTTCCCATTCGCGTCCGCGATTATCGTGGTTAGACATGCCTATCAATTCACTTTCGTCCGGGCCAAAGACTACGATCCCTTCTCGTTGACTCGTTGCGGTAATAGCGATAATGTCGAGATTTTCTGTTTCCTGAAGCACTTGCTGGCTCATTCGAATGATCTGTCCCCATAAGCATGCCGGGTCGAACGAAATGGCGTCCGGATAGTCGGCATCTTTTTCATAATGAACGTTCTCCCGCCTAAGGGCTACGATTTTTCCGTCGGTCAGAACAGTTGCAACGCGTGCATTGCCCGTACCTATGTCTACCACTAAATAAGCTAATTGCTTTTCCTGATTCATAATTTACAGCTTAAGGCGCTAAATTTCTTTGTTGACAAGTTGTTTAATACGTTTGTTGCCATTTTTGAAGAATTCCTTTAAGCAATTATTCATAATGTCAGCATGGTGATCTTCAACTTCAAATGTTGCGCCTGCAATGTGTGGAGTTGCCAGCACGCGTTCGTGATGAATCAGCTTATAATCCATTTCGTCGGGCGGTTCATGGTCAAAGACATCCAATATAGCTCCGCCGATTTTTCCTTCCGTTAGCGCTTGCAACAAGTCCACGCGATTTACGACCACGGCACGGGCGGTATTTACAAAAATAGCATCAGCCTTCATCTTGCTAATTAAATCTTTATTAATCATACCTTTCGTTTGCTCCGTAACAGGTAGATGTATTCCTACAATATCAGCGGTGCTGAAGACCTCCTCTAAAGATACTTTTTTGAAATTTACATTTTCGGAAGTATAGTAGGGATCATAATATACGATGTCGGTCGGAAAATGTTGCAGTAAATTGGCAATGGTTTGTCCAACGGCACCAAAGCCAACCATTCCAACTTTTTTTCCGGCAAGCTCATGTCCCTTGAATTGAAGATAAGAAGCATGAGCACCGGCCTCCCATTTTTTCGCCTCAAGCCATTTAATACCGGCCAGTGTGTTACGCATAAAGGTAATCAAGTTGGCTATAAACATTTCGGCGACGGCCTGTGCATTTCTTGCCGGTGTATTAAACACCGGTATGCCTAATTCAGTTGCTTTATTTATTGCGACATTGGAGGGGGTTCCCCGGCAAACACCGATAAATTTTAAATGAGGAAAGGTGGCGATGACCTTCTCGGTAACCTGGTCATGTTCCGTGATGAGCGCATCCGGTTGTTCCTCAGTAAGTAACGCTATCAGTTCTTCTTCTGTGTAAGCACTTCCTTTGATTTTCCACTCGCGGTATATAATTTCTCCGAACAATTCCTTTAGTTCGCCTTGAGCTTTCTCATGGTAAGGGGCCGTTATTAATATTTTCATTTACGTAAAGTTTTCTTGTTTCTATTTGTGTTTTGTTTTTGGGTAGCGTTATAAATAGCGTTAGCAAGGCGCTTATAAAATATAATATGGCCAGAATCCAGATGATGCCGGCATTGCCGATTGTGCTGATGAATAAACCCACTAAGGCAGGGCCGACAAATACAGGAAGTCCCGCACCGAGGTTTAGAATTGCCATAGCAGCGCCCTTGTCCTTTTCTACGAGTGAAGGAACGAGCGCAGAAAGTGGAACATAACCAGCTAATAAAGCTCCCCATAGCACACCGGCCAACATAACTGCCCAATAACTTCCATGGGTCCATGCAGGGATATAAAAGATAAGGAGTGTGGTAAGGCCACAGCCAATGCCTCCGAACCAGATGATCGTGTTGCGCCATCCGAGACGGTCGCCCACAAAACCAAAAATTAAATTAAAGGCAATGTTTGCGGTAAAAATAGTTCCCCATATCTGTAACCATTCTTTGGTGCTGATATTAAATTGCGCCATATAGATAGGTAAGAAGACAGGAAATGCAAATTGCGCCGTTGTATTGATAATCCGTACAATCCCTCCTAAAAGCACCTTCGGTTCCGCTTTAATAATGGTAAACCCTTTCAACAGCTCTTCCTTCTTACTGGTCGTTTGCCCCTGCGGTTGATGGGTATTAAAAGATTCTTTGTTAAACACGAGCGCAAAAAGAGCACCCAAAGCTACCCAGAAAATTGAACTCCAAAGGGTGTTCTGATATCCTAATTTTTCGATCGCCCAGCTGGAGTAATATGCTCCAAGCACGTTTAGGCCGCCGGTGAATACAAACCAAAACCATCCAACGGCTCTTCCAAGCATTGCTTTTGGTGTTTTGTAAGTAATCCAAACTAAAAATGAATAGGCAAACAAGGGATAGCCAAATCCACGGATGGCGTAGGTTATTAGCATGATGGGGTAATTCAAATTCGCCATGCCAAAGCCCACAAAACCAACGGTGCCGATAATGTATAATAATAGCCCGGCTAACATCGACTTTCGTGGGCCGAATGTTTCTGCTAATACCCCCGATAACCAAGACGATATGGCTATCGTAACGCCATACACGGTAAATAAAGCAGCGGATTGTTCAATATGCATATTGTGTGAAAGCAGGTAAGGGCTCAGCCAGCCCTGTTCAACTCCGTCACCCATCATAAAGATCAATATGCCCAAGTATCCCCAAGTCAGTGTTTTTGGAAGTCCGACTTTTGTTAGTAGGGAGGAATTTTCGTACATCATAGTTCCTGTTTATATTGGTATTAGTTAGCATCAAATAAACAAAAAGAAATAAAAAATAACAAATTTAAATATAAATAAATAAAATTAAAGTTTAGCCATTGGTATGCACGAGCAACACCAATGGCCATACGGTTATCTCGACTCCCACCCGGCGTTCTGTTTTAGATTGGGATTGAGGGTTATTTCCTCGATAGGAATAGGTCTTAAATACATGAAATCGTCAAATATCCGTCGTAAATTGTTTTGTGCGACAATATTTCCGCTTGTTTGATTTGTCAAATAATGTTGCGTGCCGTTAATGACAAAATACACAATACCCTTTTGCGGATTGGAGGGTACAGCGGTTACAAAGGAGACATCGTCTTTACCATCTTCATTGAGATCATACGGTGTATTCATTGCAGGAACATAAAGTCCGGTATAAGGCTTAAGTAACAAATTAGCCAACTTCCAGCGCATGAGATCATCATATCGAAAGCCTTCCATGGCTAGTTCAATAGCACGTTCTCTGCGTATTTCAAGCAGCGCAGCGCTGAGGTTTTGATCGGCAAAGTATTCCTGTTCCAGATAAGTGTCGGCTGTTAAAGGCATTGCCGTGTTGCTTAAACCGGCACGTTCGCGAAGCAGTTTGATGGTTAAGTTCCATTCCGCCTCTGTGAAACGGTTCAGCTCGGCCATTGCTTCGGCATAGTTCAGTAACACTTCCGCATAGCGCATCAAGGGAAGTGAGTTGTTGTTTTCGGCACGTCCATCGGTTGCTTTCGAATCGAGCGTAAATTTGTAGGGCATGTAGCCGGTGTAGGTATAAGTGAAGTCGGGCGGTGCCGGCTGGCCCTCCCGTTGATAGCTGCCCATGCGAATGCACTGTTGTAGGCGGAGATCTCTGTTTTTTACTTCCTCCCAGAAAGGGATCTGATTGTAGTTCGCCTGATCGGTAAATCGACTGCCATCGCGATTTAAGAATGTATTAACGAATGTTTTCGTGAAACTGAGCCGCCGACCGTAGGTTGCACTTGTCCAGTACCAATTGGCATCGTTCAGTACGCGCAAGGAGGCGTTGTTGATTGCTGCCAACATGATTTCGTTGGTTTTTGGTTGCTCATTGATAAATAGGTTTCGGAAGCTCGTCGTCGGGTCCGATTCTATGTTCAAACGGTATTGGCCGCCGTCAATTACTTGCTTGGCTGCATCAGCCGCTTCTTGCAGCCAAGTGTTTGCCGTGGCTTGAAGATTGAGTTCTTCATGATACTTGCGATAAGTGCCTTCGAAAAGACAGATTCTGGATTTGAAGGCCAAGGCTACCGGTCTGCTGATTTGGGAAGACGTGGGATCAATGGCCGGTGAAATGTTCTCGCAGGCAAAATTAAGATCTGCTAGAACTTTTTCCATTACATACGCACGTGAGTCCTGCGGTTTGTATAAATCGGGATCATCAATCGTGAGTGTTTTTTCTTGCCAGGGAACGTTGCCGAATTGTTTTACTTTATTAAAGTAGAAATAGGCACGGAAGAAACGGGCTAACCCCTCAAAATGCTTACGTGATTCGTCGCTTATTTGTGCTCTTACCATTTGCTCGAGGAAGTAGTTGATGTTTCGAAGTGGCTCCCAGGTCCATCCACCGGCTTGTGCGGCCGAATAACTACCCGATAAATAATTGTCGATCGTGGAGCCTACGAGGAAATCACTTGTTTGGTCACCTCTGACGATATCATTGGCGCTAGGCAAATTGTTGTAGAAAGAATTCGCATATAATTGCAGATCCTTTTCGGTATTGAATGCATTTTCGGGTGAAAGCTTGTCCGGTGGATACTGCTCGAAGGATTTTTCGCAAGCAGTTAACAAAGCGAGTGTAGCAATAAAAAATATCTTTTTCATCCTATATTTTCTTTTATTCATTTTTTGCTTGTTTTAAAAGGCATTTTGAATAGATTCTTATTAGAGTGTTACGTTGATTCCCAGTGTATAGGTTTTGAGCATCGGATAAGCCATGCCCTGTCCTGCATTTGGATTCAGCTCCGGATCGGCACGTTCTATATTTTCCGGATCCATGTTGGGATTGTGTTTGAACATGGGCGACCAGGTCCAGAGGTTTTGGCCGGTGAAGTAGACGCTCAGGTTTTCGATGTTGAGCTTACCTAACCACGACTTCGGCAAATTGTAGCCGATCGAAATACTTTTCAGGCGGATATAGGCAGCATTTTGAAGGTAACGGGTCTGATTAAACGTTAGCTCGCCGCGCGAATTAAGTGCCGTATAGCCGCGTAGGCGAGGGAAATATGCATCGGGATTTTCTTCTGACCACATGTTATTCACAACATAAGTTGGATGCCAGCTGTACGGACGATTGTAAGGTCCCCAGAAGAGCGCGTTGTCTGCACCAGGCATAAATTCACGCTTCCCAACCCCTTGAAAGAAGCTGGCTAAGAAGAAATTGTTCCAGCTAAAATTAGCATTAAAACCAAATTGAAAGCGAGGCTCCGTATTGCCGATAATCACTTGGTCGCCGGGATCGCCTAAGGTATTGGTTCCTTGGTCAATTTTTCCATCGCCGTTTATATCTTTAAATTTAATATCGCCCGGTAGGATTTTGTTAGCGGCTGACACTCGTATAAACGACTGGTCGATTGCGTAATTATCGATTTCTTGCTGACTTTGGAAGAAACCGTCATTAACAAAGCCCCAAATGTCTCCCACGCGTTGTCCTTCGTAATAGGTCGTAATCAATCCGAGTGGATTGTTGAAGCGTGTGATGAAAGCCCTGCTGTCCGCCAGCGTAAACCGTAGGTCGTAATTGATTGGCTTCGACGTTTTGATCTGGTCGCGCCAGTTAAGACTTAATTCCCAACCGATTGTTTTCAAATCAGCGTAGTTTCCTTCGGGGACATCTGTTCCAAAAATACTTGGTAAGGGAAGTCCAACCGTAAACATATCGGTTGTTTTCCGGGTATACCAGTCGAACGTAGCATTCAGCCTGTTTTTAATGAAGGACAAGTCGGTCCCCAAATTAATAGTGGTTGCTTTTTCCCAGGTTAGCCCGTTTGGTATTACGCCGGGGTTAGACGTGTAATTCGGCCGAATACCTCCCAAGATAAGACCGGATCGGCTGACGTCCATTATCTCCAGGAATTGGTAAGGGTCAATATTGCCATTACCTAAGCTGCCGTAGGAGGCTCTCAGTTTAAATTCGCCAATCGCCTCTTTTAGACCGTTTTTCCAGAAGTTTTCTTCAGAAACGCGCCAACCGCCTGAAATGGACGGGAAGAAACCCCATTGCTGTCCGCGCGGAAATTTAGACGATCCATCATAGCGACCGTTCGTTTCGAGTAAATATTTACCGTCGTAATCATAACTAATCCGATAGAAACCTCCGGCAGTCAGCCATTCGTTTCCTCCACCTGTTAAGAGAAAATTTTGTCCATCAATTAAAGAGAAATCAGGAAGCGAAGGATTGATCAAATTATCACGTTCCATATAACGGCTCGACAATTTTGATCGCTCGTAATTATAGCCAAGTACGGCGTTGATATGGTTTTTTCCGAAGTCTTGTGTGTATTGACCATAGGCATTGAGCGCTAGATAGGTTGTGTTGTCAATAAGCTCGTTCATTTTGCTGATCCCTCGCTCGAGCGTAACACCGGGTGCATTGCTATACGGGACAGGCGTGTACAGGCGTGTGCGATTGAAAGCGGTTTTTTCAAAGGTGAAGTCGCCGTTGATTTTTAGCTTATTGTCGAAAAAATTGGTAAAAATCCGGGAGGTATTGCGGGTATGTCTACGGGATTCATCCCAATGATTATTACCGGAAATAAAGCTGCCGAAAACAATGGAAGCATTTTCCGTGAGCGTTCCATCCGGATTACGCAACATGGCTACCGGAAAAGCTTCATCCGAAATACGTCGCCATACCGGGGTATTGCTTGGATGATTCAGTATGGGTGTAAAATAGGCTCTTTCGTTATAGGTAATGTCGTTTTCCACACGCAGCCATTCTTTCACCTGTATGCTTCCTTTAGCGCGTAAATTATATTGGTTGTATTTATCGGGATTATAACGAAAAATCCCGCCTTGGTTATTGTAGCGACCTGAGAGATAGAATGATGTCTTTTCACCACTGCCGGAGAAGCTTAATTGCTGCTCCATTGAGGGCGTGTGGTCAGCATACAATTCTTTCAACCAATCTGTGCTTCCATAATAAACGTATCTTCCGGTAGCCGGATCAATATCGGTAGAAGGGGTGTTGCCGGCCTCATGCCGCTTACGCAATTCTTCCAGGTATTCTTGCGACCAAGGAAATACACTATTAGCTTTTTGCGGGTCTGCATTGTAGTCGTTCCACGAGCTAAAAGCTTCATTGAACGTTTTTGCCCACGGATATCCTTCCGTTACCAGATCCGGGCGTATGGTATGATCATTTCTGGAATAGCCGGATGAATAGTTAATAACCGATCGTTCTTTACTGGGTGTTTTCGTTGTTATTAATACGACCCCGAAGCTACCGCGGGCACCGTAGATGGCTGCGGATGCCGCGTCTTTTAAAACAGTGACGCTTTCAATATCATTGGGATTCAAGAGATCGGCATTGCCCGGTACACCATCTATAAGTACCAGCGCCGATCCTCCGGCACCAATGGAGGTCGTTCCGCGAACATTAAAGGTAGCGCCACGCGTAGGTTTTCCATCGGTCATTTTAATGTTCAGGTTTGGTATAACCCCTTGGAGCCCCCGAGTAGTGCTTGCGAGGGGGCGATTTTCAAAAACCTCTTTTCCGACTTGATCAACAGCGCCGGTTAAATTTGCTTTCTTTTGTGTGCCATAACCAACCACTACCACTTCTTCCAGATCGGCCTGCCCGATTTTCATGACGACATCCAGTTGGCTTGCGCCTTGTGGGTTCAGCTGTTGTGTGATGTAACCGATAGCAGAGAATGAGAGCGTAGCGCCATCTGGAATTGATAAACGGTAGATCCCTTGCTCATTAGTAGTTGTTCCAATGCGTTTATCTGTCCCGATAACGGTAACTGAAACACCGGGTAAGCTTTCTCCACTGTCTGTCACGACTTTTCCATGAAGCGTTTTTAGCTCTTGTCCATTGGCTAGAAAAATGCAACAGAGGCAGTAGAAAAGGCTTAGGTAAATCTTTCTTTTCATTTTTTTTAGTTTTATTGATTGTTGATTTTTGTTTATAAATATTTTATAACGTTGCCAAAATTCCCTTTTGAATGTTAAAGCTTTGTTAAGTACAGGTTATTAAATCCTTTTATAGCTATTGTGCAAGGGTTTGTACTTCAAAATTCAAAATGGATTGACGCTTTTACTTGATATTTAACTACCCGCTGGTAGGCTGTATTTCGGTTACTAACTGGTTTTAAAGCCTCTAAGATAGAATATTTAATAAAAAATAACAAAATAAATGTTTTAAAAAGTTTTAATAAATAAAAAATAACAAAATGAAACATATTTGGTGTGGTATGATATTTAAGAAATAATAAGTACTATTGCAGTAGAATCCGTGATTATGAGGAATATTACCAAAAGACATGAGGCAATCATCAAGCTGATCAAAGCAAATGGAAGCGCAACCATTCCGGAATTGGTAGAGATGACAAAAGTTTCGGGGGTTACGATAAGAAAAGATTTGAAATTTTTGGAGGATAAGAACTTGTTGTTTTGTACTCGAGGAGGGGCTTCATTAACCAATCCGTATGCGAATGATCGTCCAATTGTGGAGAAGGCGTTGATTAATCCGGATAAAAAGCAAAAGATTGCGAAAGCATCTTTATCGTTGATTGGACAAAATGATTCCATCATGATCGGATCGGGTACAACCGTGTTCGAATTAGCAAAGGCATTGCAGCCAAACCATCCGATTACGGTTATAACACCTGCGATTAAAGTGGCCTTCGAATTAAGTGGAAGAAATAATATTGAGGTCCTTCAATTGGGTGGCTTGGTGAGGCCAAGTTCTTCTTCTGTTGCCGGGGCGCATGCGGAATATATATTGGAAACGATTTCTTGTGGTATGTTATTCCTGGGGGTTGACGGAATCGATATAGATTTCGGTTTATCCATTAGTAACTTGGCGGAAACGGGCCTGAACCAAAAAATGATACGTGCGGCCCAGCAGGTGGCAGTTTTGGCCGATAGTACAAAATTTGGAAAAAGAGGGATTGGTAAGATTTGCGAACTCAGTGATATCGCTTACATCGTCACCGATGAGGGGATTCCGTCGAGCATGGTTAAACTCTTGGAAAAAAAGGGAATTAAAGTGGTGATTGCGTCGTAAATATTAAAACGCTATAAATTCCGTAATTTGCTGATTCGTGAAGTGAAGTGTATCTTCTTTAAAAAAATCCATTTCTTCATTCAGCTCTTGCTTGATATAGGGGATGTGAATGCGTAAAGGAAGTGTATGAAGATTAAGGTAATGACAAACACCCGTGAAGTGCTCGATCCCACGGATATTGCCATATCTGCCGGAGCTGATTCCTACCAGTGCTGCCTTCTTTCCAACGAAGCTGTCCGGAAATAAACAACTGTCGATAAAAGTTTTCAAGACACCTGGAAAGCTCCCGTTGTATTCCGGAATAACAAAAATAAATTTTGTTGTGGCGCTGATCCTGTCTTGTATGGGTTGAAATGCGTCACTTCTCGCCCCGTAAAGATCACTAACAATAAAATTATCCGGCAGTGATTCGAGTGACATGATCTCGGACCCATAACCTTTTTTGCCAAGTTGTCTGTAGTAATAGTTCGCTACTTTTAGCGAGTAGCTGTCTTTGCGATTGGTGCCGGCTATAATTGTGATCATTGTTAATAATATGTGTAAAATCTAAACCCCTTCTGGTTTTTAAGCTGTGTAAAATTTGTATCTTAGCAACCTTGTTTAAGGTGTTTAAAAACTGCGAAGATACTAAATAAACGCATTTTTAAACAAGGAGAGAAGAAAAGGGTGCGCTTTTTTTGGGGAAACCGAATCAATTTTTTTCGGAGAAAATGCTCCATTAAGGCAATATTAAGAAGACATCCTAGTTTAATGGATTATGACGGATTGAAAGCGGGAAACCATTAGGCGAATATTTTTTACTTAGGACTTATAAATTACAATGGGTAAAATCATAGCGTTAGCCAATCAAAAAGGAGGAGTGGGTAAGACCACATCCTCGATTAATTTAGCAGCGAGTCTTGCCGTATTGGAGTACCGAACACTTTTGGTGGATGCGGATCCTCAGGCAAATTCGACCTCCGGTATCGGTTTCGATCCAAGGGCTATCAAATCGAGTGTATACGAATGTATTATTAATGATTTAGATCCCAGAGAGGCTATCCAAAAAACCGAAACACCTAATCTGGATCTGCTCCCTGCACATATTGATCTTGTAGGGGCTGAGATTGAGATGATCAATCTCAATGATCGTGAGTATAAAATGCGGTCCGTATTGAAGCAGGTAAGTGACGACTATGACTTTATTATCATCGATTGTTCGCCCTCTCTCGGATTAATTACCATTAACGCATTAACAGCGGCAAACTCAGTGATCATCCCTGTTCAATGCGAATACTTTGCGTTGGAAGGATTAGGTAAATTGTTAAACACCATTAAAATTGTTCAAAACCGCTTGAATACCAATCTCGAGATTGAAGGCATTTTGCTAACCATGTACGATGTTCGCTTGCGTTTATCCAATCAGGTAGTTGAGGAAGTGCGCTCACATTTTAACGACCTGGTTTTTAATACCATTATCCAACGAAATACGCGTTTAAGTGAAGCTCCGAGCTTTGGTATTTCCGTGATCATGCACGATGCCAACTCAAAAGGAGCCATTAACTATCTAAATTTGGCGAGAGAGATTTTAATTAAAAACGGTTTACAGAAAGAGCAAGAGGAGGCAAAAATATAATGGCGCAACAGCGAAAAACAGGTTTAGGAAAAGGCTTAAGTGCATTGCTGAATGATACAGACGAAGTGGTAAAGCAAACAGCAGCCAGTCAGCAGTCAACCGCAGTGGGAATAGGGAAGGATGTGCCGCCGGGATCAATTAGCCAGATTAAAATTGATGCGATAGAAGTAAACCCTTTCCAGCCAAGGACAGATTTTGATGCAGAAGCCTTAAATGAGCTTGCTGATTCAATTAAATTACAAGGTCTGATTCAACCCATTACCGTACGCAAAATGGGAAATGGGAATTATCAGTTGATTTCCGGCGAACGACGCTTAAGAGCATCTAGGATTGCAGGACTGACAGAGATTCCGGCATACATAAGAACAGCTAATGACCAACAGATGTTGGAAATGGCACTCATCGAAAATATACAACGCGAGAATCTAAATGCAATAGAGGTTGCCTTAAGTTTTCAGCGCATGATTGACGAGTGTAACCTAAAGCAGGAAGAGTTAGGTGATCGGGTAAGTAAAAACAGATCAACGGTTACCAACTATCTTCGTTTACTAAAATTACCACCGGCTATTCAGGCATCTATCCGCGATGGAAAATTGAGTATGGGGCATGCCCGTGCCTTAATCAATGTCGCCGATGTCGATAAACAACTGTATATTTTTCAGGAAATTATTGAAAAAGGATTATCTGTACGGAAAGTTGAGGAGCTGGTGAGGCTCGTTAACGACAGTACTTACAAGAATAAAGCGAAGCCTGATACTAAAGAGAAGCCGCTGTCGTTTGAGTTTCAAAAGATCCAGGATGACCTGGCCTCCAAATTTTCTACTAAAGTAAAGCTCAACGTAAAAAGTAAGGGTGGAAAAGGTACGATTGAGATTCCATTTATGTCGGAAGATGATCTTAGTCGGATTCTGGAGTTATTAGATTGGTAATGACAACATTTCGGTTTCTCTCTTTACTTGTTTTTTTTGTGATGGCCTGCTCTTGTGTGCTAGCACAGGTGCCCGATAGTATTAGAACACCTAATGATATCAGTAAAGATCGTTTCAATATGACTGATACCGCTAATGTGCCGAAAAAGGAACGGAAAAGACGGGAACAAAAAGAGGAAGAGCAGAAGCCGGTCGTTTACAAAGATTCCGCTCGTTTAGCATTAGAAGCTTTGACGAAAAAGGCAGTTCGCCGATCACTTATTTTGCCGGGATGGGGGCAATTGTTTAATCGTGGTTGGGGCTATGTAAAAGCTCCGATCATCTGGGCAGGTTTCGGAGGCTTAGGTTATTCGTTTGTATTTGCACAGAATAACTACAGTGAGACCTTAGAGGAGGTTCGCTTCCGTCTAGCCAACCAGGGGCTCAGCCAGAATCCAAAGTATCCTGACTACGTGACAACTGAATGGCTTATCGGGGCGAAAGATTTTTATCGACGAAACCGAGATTTAACCATTCTGCTTACCGTTGGATGGTATGCGCTGAACGTAATCGACGCTTACATCGATGCGAAATTTAAACGCTATGATATGAGTGACGACCTCACTTTTAATATTCGTCCTACCCTGATGCAAGCTCCCGGTATGTTGGCTTACCGTTCGACTCCGGTAGTGGGGCTAAAAGCAACCTTTTCGATTAAGTGACAAAATTTACTACATTTAGGAGTTTTAAGTAAAATCGTATATTGCAAACCTAAACACATAGCAAAATATAATGAACATAGCCTTGATTGGTTACGGTAAAATGGGCCGTATCATAGAAAAAATTGCTTCTGAACGAGGTCATACGGTGGCATTGATTATTGATGAGAATAATCGACATGAGATCATAGCGGACGATTTTTCTGACATTGATGTTGCCATCGATTTTAGTACGCCACAAGGGGCCCTTCAAAACATAAATCTTTGTTTTGAAGCAGATACGCCCATGGTTGTGGGAACAACGGGCTGGTATAGTCACCTGACGGAAATTGAAGAAAAATGTAAAGCAGGTAACAAATCCTTACTTTACGGGTCTAACTTCAGTATTGGTGTTAATGTGTTCTTTCATATCAATAAGTTATTGGCTAAAGCTATGAGTCCTTATAAACAATATGACGTCCAAGTAGAGGAAATCCATCATACTCATAAACTGGACTCCCCAAGCGGTACGGCCATTACGATAGCAGAAGGTATTTTGGAACATAACGATGATAAGGATGAATGGGTAAACAACCTGGTCGGAGAAGGCGACGAAATCATACCGAAGAAAAATCAGTTATTGATCGAATCGCATCGGATTGAGGAAGTACCCGGCACCCATACGGTATTGTACAGTTCGGAGGTGGATCAGATTGAATTTAAACACACAGCACATAGCCGTGCAGGCTTTGCTTTAGGTGCGGTCATTGCCGCGGAGTGGTTGCAAGGTAAGAAAGGCTTCTATGCTGTTACGGATATGTTTGATTTTGGGTAGCTGTCTGCGGTCAGAAATCAGCTTTCTTTTAGAACAAGCTGAAAGCCGACTTCCGAACGCTGATTACTTTTTTAATTATTGATATCTTATTTGTTTCTTAAGGCATCAATGAGCCCTCCGGGGTTTTGACCATCCCTACGGGAGGCGGGCTTTTTAATTTTTACTTTTTAATTTTTACTTTATAAGGCATGTTAACAGCTTTTTTGGTAGTATTTTTTCTGGGCACGCAGATCGGTTTATGGTTACTTTTTGTGAAAGCAGGAAGGCCCGGATGGGAATCACTGATTCCTTTCTATCGTGAATATATTATTACTAAACTTACCGGAAGACCATGGTGGTGGGTGATTTTGCTAGTAGTCCCTATCATCAATCTTTTCATCGGTATTGGGCTGTACATAGATTTTGTTCGATGTTTTGGTCGGCGTTCTTTTCTCGATCAAGTGGGGACCATTATCGTACCTTTTATCGTCTTCCCCTTATGGGGCGCTGATAAAACGGTTACCTATTGGGGAGCTTCGGCTACAGAAGAATTTAAGAAGAAGTATCCTTACAAAAAGTCTGCGACCCGGGAATGGGCTGACGCCATCGTCTTTGCTGTTGTAGCCGCAACGTTGATCAGGACTTTTTTAATTGAAGCTTACATGATTCCCTCCGGCTCTATGGAACGGAGCTTACTTACCGGGGATTTTCTTTTTGTTAGTAAAATAAACTATGGACCACGTCTTCCGATGACGCCGATTGCTTTTCCTTTTGCTCATCACACCATGCCAATAACGGGCACGAAGGCCTATTGGGACGGTTTGGAAATGGATTATCGTCGATTACCGGGCTTGCAGAAAATCAAACGTAATGACGTGGTGGTATTTAATTATCCGATGGAGGCTGATGCACCTTTTAATAGACCGGTGGATAAACGGGAAAATTATATAAAGCGTGCGATCGGTATACCGGGTGATACCATTTCCATTGTAAATGCACAGGTTTATGTTAATGGAAAACAGGGCATAACGCCCGTGGAAGGTCAACTTATGTACGAGGTGACCACGGATGGTACCGATATTAATCTAGACCGCATTAACGATATGCGGATCGACGGTGGATCAACGGGGCAAGCGAACCAGTACGTTTTCTATCTGACACCTTCGTTGGCAAATACAATCAAAGGATGGGCAAACGTGAAGGAAATTAAACCGCTTATTTATCCGAAGGGAACCCCTGAACCTACACAGGATATTTTTCCCCAAGGGTCAGATTGGAACAGAGATGATTATGGGCCGGTCATTGTGCCGCATCAAGGTTGGACGGTTCAATTGAATGAACAGACCGTGCCGATTTAGGAACGTGCTATTACGATATATGAAGGCCACACGTTTGAGAAAAAAGGGGATGGTTATTATATTGATGGCGCTAAAGCAACGAGTTATACCTTCAAAATGAATTATTATTGGATGATGGGGGACAATCGCCATAATTCATTGGATTCGAGATTTTGGGGATTTGTGCCGGAAGATCATATTGTTGGTAAGGCCCTTTTTGTATGGCTTAGTTTAGATGACAAAGGGTCTTTCTTTGACAAGATCAGATGGAATCGTATTTTTATGGGAATCCATTAATTTTAGTTATTCGTTGAGAGTAGTTAAGTTGTTGAGTAGGGAATTATTCATTCGTGTTCACTTTAAGGTATTCATGAGCTCGCTATGCTCGGTTAGTTAATTAGCCGATTAGCCAATTATTCATTAATGTTTATTTAAAGGCATTCCCTGAAAGACTCGGGACGGGCATGAGCTCTCCCGAGTCTTCGGAGTCGGTTAATTAATGTGATAATGTTGGTACGAACAACCAACAACGAATAACCAACAACTAACCTGGCCCTTAGGAGTGCCTCTGCTCACAACGGACAACTAATAACCAATAACTAACAACTAACAACTAATAACCAATAACTAACAACTAATAACTAATAACCAATAACTAACAACCAATAACTAACACTACGCCCCTCCACCCAATGCTCTATACAACTCAACTCTAGCCAGCAATAATTGTTGTTTAAGGCTTACTAATTCCAGTTCACTGTCAATCGCATTCTGTTGCGCCGTAATGACTTCCAGATAAGTAGGATAACCTGCTTTAAATAATAATCCCGCTTGTTTAATACCTAGTTGAGCAACCTTTACTCGATTTTCAGCAATTTCATACTCTTCCTGCAATTTTTTAAAGGTTATCAACGTATTGGTAATTTCATTAATGGCATCCAATACAACCTGTTGAAAATCCAGTTCGGCCTTATCCCGTTCGAGTTTAGCAACTTCGATGTCCGTTTTTATTTTGCGTTTATTAAAGACAGGAGCTGTCAAACTCCCTATTATACCCCCAAATAGAGAGCCGGGAATTTTAAACCAATTTTTGGATAACATACTGTTTACCCCGCCTTCGGCTTCTATGGTCAGCGTCGGATAACGATAGGCCTGTGTGACGCCGACATTTGCATTAGCAGCACGTAGCGCGAGCTCAGAGGCACGTACGTCGGGTCGGTGACTCACCATGTATAGCGGAACACCGGCCGTAACAGAATCTTCGATCAAAAAATCAGTCAATGCGGCATCTCGTGGAATACTATCGGGTAATTCACCGGATAAAGCTCGCAAGCTATTTTCTTGAATGACTACCTGACGCTCCAATTGCGGAATAAGCGATTGAGCTGCTAAACGTTGCGACTCGGTTTGCTGGATAGCGAGCGAGGTTACCTGACCCGCATCCCGTTGCAATTTGACAATGCGTAACGTGCTGTCGGTCAACCGTAGGTTTCGACGGGCTACTTCCAATTGAGCATCTAACATCAATAAGTTGTAATAGCCTTCCGCGATATTGGCAACCAATTGCGTTTGTAAGAGTTTACGAGCCTCATACGTTTGCAGATACTCCGCTAGGGCCCGCTCATTCATGCGCCGAATTTTACCCCAAATGTCCAGCTCCCAGCTGAGTCCAATACTGCTCATATGCTGCATGGTATAATCAAATAAGGTTTCCGGAGCTTCTTTACCCTTCGTTTCGTAATATTTCGAGGAGGGATTAGAATAGAAGTTTTTGGATCGGTATTGCCTATTGACGCTTCCCAAGGTAGCATTGATGTCGGGAAGAAATTCTGCACGTGCCTGGAAAACACGTTGGTTAGCGATCTGAATGTTTTTCAGAGCTTTCCGCATATCGTAGTTACTTACAAGGGCCGTGTCAATAATCTTACGAAGTGTAGTATCGACAAAGAATTCGCGCCAATAGATGTTGCCTATTCCGACCGAATCGGCGGGACTGATTTCATCTCGATATTTTTTGGGAAGGTTCAAATGCGGCCGCTTATAATCTTTCCCTACTTTACAAGCATTAAGTAATAGACTAAGGAATATCGTCAAAAGTGCTATTGAGCCGAAGTGTCTTGTTTTTATATTTTTTTTAATCATCTTCTTCCTGAATCATTTTGGATTTTACCTTTTCATCAAAATGCTGAAAAACCATATAAAGAACGGGGATAACAAATACACCAACTGTTACGCCGAATAACATACCGCCTGCTGCACCGATGCTGATTGAATGATTACCTTGTGCCGACGGCCCGACCGTCCACATCAAAGGAATCAAGCCCGCAACGAAAGCCAGTGAAGTCATTAGAATCGGTCTCAATCGTAAGCGGGCTCCTTCAATCGCGGCATCGTAAATCGACAAACCGGATTTACGTTGTTGAACGGCAAATTCCACAATGAGAATGGCGTTTTTCGCCAGTAGTCCTATAAGCATGATAAGGCCAACCTGAACATATATGTTGTTTTCGAGTCCGACCAGATTGACAGCTGTATAAACCCCTACGAGACCAACTGGAACCGAAAGTAAAATGGCGAAAGGTAAAATATAGCTTTCGTATTGTGCTGCCAGTAAGAAATAGACAAAGAGAATACTTAACGTAAAGATTAGAATGGTTTGTCCACCACTTTGTCGCTCTTCCAAACTCATGCCGGTCCATTCATAGCTATAGTTTGCTGTCAACACCTTTTCCGCCACCTCATCGACAGCTTTCATCGCGTCACCGGAACTATGGCCTGCCGCTGGTGTCGCATTGATAGCAATAGCATTAAATAAGTTATAACGATTGACGGTTTCCGGACCAAAGACTTTCCGCAGTTTTACCAAGGTATTGGCTGGTACCATGTCACCGTTTTTATTACGGACGAAAATCGATTTAAAAGACTCCGGGTCATTGGTAAATCGGGCGTCTGCCTGCATGTAGATACGATATTGTCTGCCAAAGCGACTGAAATCGCCGGCTTGTACCCGGCCGTAATAGCCTCGTATGGTTGTCATCAGATCCTTTGCGGTGACACCTAGGGCCTGTGCTTTTACAAAATCGACCTCTAGCTGATATTGTGGGAAATTGGCTTTAAACGGCGTAAATGCTGTTTCAATTTCAGGTCTTTTTTGCAGTTCTTGAATAAAATTGTTCGCCACCTTGCTGAACGATGCAAAAGTACCACCGAGGCGGTCTTGTAAAACGAACTCTAAGCCACTAAAATCACCAAACCCTTGTACCGTAGGACGTGGATAAACGCTAAAAGTGGCTTCGCTAATCTGAGAAAGATCCTGACGGATACTATCCATAAAAGCGTTAATGTCTTTTATCTCTCCTCGTTCCTTATGGTCTTTTAGATTGATATAGCCTACCGCAAAGGCCGGGCTGGCCGTGGCGTCAATGGCATTGTAACCGGAAATAGTCGTCATGCCTGAAATCTGCTCGCGTTTTCTCACTATGCTGTCGGCTCGCTGTAATACTTCTGTCGTTCTCGCTAAAGAAGCCCCAGGAGGCATAGACATAGAAAAGGTAACAAAACTGTCGTCTTCTGTGGGGATAAAGCTTGACGGTGTTCTATTCATCAGAAAAATACCGGCTGCGGAAAGCAAGGCTAACAGGGCCAGGGTAAGCCATTTCTTACGCAGCAGGAAATTTAAAGAGCGTATATACTTATTGGTAAGTGTATCAAACGCAACATTAAATCCATCAAAAAACCGCCTCGAATATTTGGACAATTTGCTTCCTTTTAACTCCTTTTCCTTATCATCATGGTGGTTGTTTCTCAACAACAAAGCGCATAGTGCAGGACTTAATGTTAATGCATTGAGCGCCGAAATCAAGATAGCAGTAGCTAGCGTATAGGCAAACTGTTTATAAAATAGGCCGGACGGACCTTCCATGAAACCGACAGGAAGGAATACTGCCGCCATTACCATGGTAATCGATAAGATAGCACCGGTAATTTCGCTCATCGCAGAAAGTGTTGCTTTCCGCGGAGATAATCCGGTACGTTCCATTTTTTGATGAACCGCTTCTACGACAACAATGGCATCATCTACCACAATACCAATGGCTAAAACGAGCGCAAACATGGTTAAAACGTTGATGGAAAAGCCAAATAGAAGTAGGAAGAAAAAAGTTCCTACCAACGATACCGGGATGGCGATTGCCGGAATCAATGTGGAACGAAAATCTTGCAGGAATATAAAGACAATGACAAACACCAAGAAAAAGGCTTCGAATAAGGTGTGTTTCACCTGACTGATCGACTCGTCTATTTGATCACGAACACTATACGTGATTTCATATTTGATACCCTCGGGAAAAGATCGCTGTAACTTTTCCATCACCTTTCGTATTTGTCCATCGATTTCCACGGCATTCGAGCCACTCGTTTGGACTACGTTGATCGTTAACCCCGGGAAGCCGTTTACTTTGTTGTCCGATCCCACATTAGAAGCACCGAATTCGATACGAGCGACATCTTTAAGGTAGAGCACAGAGCCGTCTTCGTTGGTCCGAATAACTAGATTTTCATAATCCTCCGGATTACTGAAACGACCGCGATGTTTCAAAACGGTTTCGAAAACCTCATCGGATGCTTCACCGAATTTTCCCGGGGCGATTTCAAAGTTTTGACTCTTGATGGCATCGATGACATCTTGAGGTACCAAGCCGTAAACAGCCAATTTTTCCGGATTAAGCCATGTACGCATGGAATAATCTCTGGCGCCAATTCGACTGATGGCGGCAACACCTGGGACGCGTAATAACTCGCGGTTAATATTAATTTGCGCATAGGCTTGCAGGAAGGTTTCATCATAAACTGTATCAGGGTGATTACTGAAAATATTCATAGTCATGATGACACCATTCTGCTTGGGCATAACACTGATGCCCGCTTCGTTTACTTCTGCGGGAATTTGGCTGGCGGCCTTTGAAACACGCGTCTGGACATTAACGGCCGCTTGATCGGGATTGGTGCCTGCTTTGAAGAAAATATTGATACTGCCGGAACCGGTATTACTGGCGGTAGATCGTATATAGGTCATATTGTCGACCCCGTTAATAGCTTCTTCAATAGGTAGTAAGACACTCTGCGCCACCGTTTCAGCATTGGCTCCGGGATAAGATAAAGTAACGCTCACGCTCGGAGGGGCAATTTCGGGAAAACGTGTGACAGGTAATTGCAGCATGCCGACAATGCCCAACATGACCAATAAGATGGATATGACGGTAGCAAGGACGGGTCTGCTTATGACAGTTTTTAACATAGTTTTTTCCTCTCGCTAATGGAGTTAATAGGGTATTTACTTAATACGGGGATTTTAACTGCGTTTGGGATTTTGTAGCTGTGGATTAATGGCTAGGCCGTCTTCCAATTTGTCAAAGCCTGACAGTACGACGCGGTCGCCCGGCCTTAGTCCATCTTTAACAATATAGTTAGGCCCGCTGACTCCATCAAGAATGACGGCACGCATCTTTACCTTGTTATCCGGCGTTACAATATATACAAAGGTTTTGTCTTGTAATTCAACGGCGGCTACTTGAGGCATCAACAAGACGCCGGGTTTCTTTTCTTCCATTTTCAAGTTACCGGTGTTCCCTTGTCTAAGCACGTCGTGAGGATTAGGGAAAGAAGCTCGAAGAGAAATGGCTCCGGTAGTTCTATTTACCTGTCCATCAATCGCATCTACGATCCCTTTCTCCGCATATTCGGTGCCGTCGGCCAACATAAGGCGAACGTAGGGAATTAACGTGTCATTGTTAGCAGACGAGTCGTTTGATCGTCCACCTTTGGTGAAATGTAGGAAATCTGCCTCGCTCATGGAAAAGTACACATACACATCACGTGTGTCAGACAAAATGGTGAGTGGCTGAGAATCACCTTTCGTAATCAAATTTCCGATTCGTTTTGGAATACGACCTATATATCCACTCGAAGGAGCTTTAATATTGGTAAAGTCGAGATTTATTTTGGCTGTCGCAACGGCTGTTGCTGCTTTTGCAACCGAAGCCGTAGCAATATCGGCATTGGAACGAGCTGTTTGAAGCTGTACGTTAGATATAACGTCATTTTCTACCAACGGTTTTAGACTCTCGACTTCCAGCTGGGCATTTTTTTCTTTAGCCTTTTCAACTGTTTCTTCTGCAATGGCATTTTTGAGCGCCTCCAAATAAGGTTGTTCGTTGATTTTAAAAAGATTTTGTCCCTGTTTCACGTAGGCACCTTCATCAACATATATTTTTTCTAGAATGCCCTCAACCTGTGGACGGATTTCTACATTTACTTTTCCTTCGATGGTTCCGAGATAATCTCGTTCTATTAAAGCCGTACCAGTGTCAACCATAAAAACCGGAAGACTTAATCGCTTGTTGCTTTCATCTTCTGCGTTGGAGGAACCGGAATGGCAGCTGCTTGTAATTGCTAATAAAAAAAGACCTGTACTGAGTGTTAAAAGGGATTTAATGTTTTTACTCGTTTTAATAATCATTGATGTTTTTTATGTTTTAGTGTTTAAGCATGTTGTTGCTTTTCAACAAAACATTTTCAAATAAGTTTGCTTTTATAAGGACATAAAGCCAACCTGTAGGTTTCAGAATTAATGCCAAAAACGTCATGCTATGTTCGGTGATGGTAAACTAAGGTCATCCGCTAGCTTTAGTAAGTCATCAAATACGCTTTTAACAACAGGGATGCCATTTGCTTTTCTTTCTATGGTTGCAGCCCGCTCGGGTTCACCGGGAATAATGACAGGCTGACTTTTGTCAATGGGTTCTGCGTTTTTAAACCGATGAATCCAATTATCCATATGCTGTTTAAAATCGTCAAGAGGACGGAAACCATCGGCTCTCAATGCGCCTAAAAAATGTCCCAAACCTTCTCCTACGGGTTGAGGATGAGGCTCTAAATAAGCAACAAAAGGCGGTGCCCAAGGGCCATAATTAGCGCCCGAAAGCACGGCACTTAGAATGTCAACCGTGGCGCTAAGTCCAAATCCTTTGTGACTACCGTGCGCTCGATCGCTTCCTAATGGAAGTAAGGCCCCTCCGGATTTAAGCTCGTGCGGATTTACCGAAGGAGTGCCGTCTTTCGTTTGTACCCATCCGTCAGGAATAGAATATCCATTGCGCTGAGCAATTTCAAGTTTACCGTTAGCAGCAGCGGATGTCGCCATATCTACAACTACCGGCGGATACGCTCCTGCCGGAAATGCATAACACATGGGGTTAGTCCCTAACATCCGCTCTTTGCTGAAAGTGGGGGTTACTAGCGGACTGGCATTGGTCATGGCATAACCGATCATATCTTGTTCAACGGCTAATAAGGCATGATAACCGGCAATGCCGAAATGATTGGAGTTGCGTACAGCGACCCACCCGGAGCCATAGTCTTTCGCTTTTTTGATGGCAATTTCCATGGCATAAGGTGCTACTACCAAACCTAAACCGCGATCCCCATCTACGGTAGCCGTAGTGGGCGTTTCATGTATAATCCGTATCTCCGGTGAAGGATTTAGTCTGCCTTTTTGCCACAGCCGAACATATCCGCTTAGTCGTGCCGTCCCGTGGGAATCAATGCCCCGTAGATCGGCTGCAATCAGCACATCCGCAGCCAGTTTAGCATGCGCTGCCGTACAACCGATCGTTAAGAATACTTGTTCAGTAAATTCACGTAGGCTGGTTTCGCTTATTATAAGTGTGTTTTCCAATTGTTTGTGTTTCTTTTTGTTCAAGTGCTTCGCAAACTTAATAAATTGTTGTTAGTTATCGGTTATTAGTTGTTGGTTATTAGTTATTCGTCCAACATTATCAAACTAACCGACCCCAAAGACTCGAGGGGGCTCCTATAAATAATGCCTTTAAATAAACACTAATGAATAATTAACCAACCCACTACTTAGCTATTTAACGTCTCAACCACTCCACAATTTCTCTACTTCACGCCCATGCTTCATTGGCTAATTCACCAATTGGCTAATCGGCTAATTAACTAATCCCCTACTTAACTATTTAACGTCTCAACTACTCAACAAAAAAATAAAAAAATCATGCAACCTTTTTACTGCTCTTGACATCTAAGAGAAAAAGGGAACATAATTTGAAGCAATTATACACCATCGATGATCTATTGGAAGGTTGCCGCCGGGGAGAGCGAAAGGCACAGGAGTCGCTCTATCGGGCAATTGCTTCGAAGATGTTCAACCTTTGTTTGCGTTATGCCACATCCGAGATGGAAGCAGAGGATATGTTGCAAAATGGTTTTATCAAGGTGTTTCAGTGTGTAGCTGGTTTTAGGGGGGAAGGGTCTTTTGAGGGTTGGATACGAAAAATCTTTGTAAATACAGCGATAGAGATGATACGGAAGCATCAGCGAATGCAGAACACAATAAGTGTTGACGCCGTTTTTGACGAAGAGCAACAGACATTTGATATGGAAGGGTTGGAGGTACGTGATTTGCTTGCGCTGATTCAACAATTGCCGGACGGTTATCGTATCGTGTTTAATATGTATGCCCTGGAAGGTTATTCACACAAAGAAATAGCTGAAGCACTGAGTATCAGCGAAGGTGCTTCAAAATCGCAATTGTCCCGTGCGCGGGCATGGTTAAAAAGTAAATTGGTAATGTTAGAAAGAGGGGGTAATTATGGATCGTATGCGGAATGATATTTTTGATGAGGAGGTTCGGAAGAAACTTGATTCTTTTGAACCGCAGGTCTCGAACAAAGTATGGTCGAATATCGCCGAACAGTTGGATCAGCAGACAACCGGATCGGGAGCAAGGCCGCTTCAAATGAAGAGAGCCTTGATGAGGTGGTCGATAGCCGCCATGATTGCGCTTACTTTAGGGTTGGGGATAACTTATATCAAACAGCCACGCAAAGTTGTATATTTAAGTGCAAAGAAAGAAGTTATAAAAGACGAAGGGGCTGCCTTACCACTGCCTGTGACCAAAAGCAATAATGGAATCGGTAAAGGCGAAAAGATGGTTCATAGGAGCGTATCCCCTGCGAGGCGGGATTTAAAGGAGCGAATAGACGGGCGGAAAATAACGGTATCGGAAAATAGGGCAATGACAGATCCCGATGTTATTATGGAAGACACGGGCAACCGGCCCATGATCGTCAATGAGGTAGTATCAGTCGCCGTATCTCCAGGTAATGGACGCGTAGAGCAACCGGCGCTACAGTTTGCTTTTATTGAGACTCCGACGTTAAAGGATACAAAGGTGAAGAGCCAAGAAAAGAAAAATTTCGGCATAGGTGAGATTTTAAATTATGTCGTAGGTTCGGTTGATCATGGTGATGCAAAGGTGCTGTCTTTTGCCAGTGATGATGAAGGCACATTGAAAGTAGCCGTTGATTTGAAGGCATTGAAGGTTAGGCTGTGATGGGGGAATAGTCAAGTAGGGGGGATAGTCAAGTAGTTAAGTAGGGGAATAGTTAAGTAGATACGATTTGACGACTCCACGACTCGACAACTCAACTATTTAACGACTCAACCATTTAACCTCTCAACGACTCAACAACTCAACTATTAAACGTCTCCAACAACTAATAACGAACAACTAATAACGAACAACTAATAACAAACAACTAATAACTACATATATGAAGCATATTTTATTTACAGGGTTAACTTTTTTAGCGTTGATTGGCACCGTTCAGGCAAGCAATACTGAATTATCGAAGGTGGAGGGGATACGTGATACAACGGATATGGACACCGTAAAAACTGAACGAAAGCGAAAGCTAACCGTCAAATGGAGCTCTGATGGAGATAATATGGTCAAGGTTGAACGTTGTAATCCTTGCGATAGCTTAAATAAAAGTAAGAGTACTGACTTTTTGAAGCAGAAGCCGAAGGTTATTTTAGGAATCACATTCTCCCGCTTTGATCTAGGATTGGCTACCTTACTAGATAATGGTAGTTTTACGCTTAGTCCGGAGAACGATTTTCTAAGGAACCGAACATGGAAAACAATTAATGTGGGCTTTGATGTTTTCCAATTCGGCTACCGCTTCAACGAAAAGTTTAGATTGTTTTTGTCTGCCGGTTTTGATTGGACCCACATACGCCTGAAAAATGATATCATATTCGACCGGAATACTACACCGCTAAGCTACACCGAATCGGATATACATTATAGCAAAAACCGTTTCAGCTCCAGTTATCTTAGGATACCGATAACCTTCGAACACCGATTGGGCATGGATCGTGATTTACGAATTGCCTACGGCCCAATTGGAGGTTTCTTGCTAAGTGGAAGCCAAAAATTTAAGAGTGAAGAGGAAGGCAAACGGAAAGTTAAAGACGATTTTAATTATGCTAAATTCCGTTATGGTGCTTTTGCACGTGTGGGCTATAAATGGGTCGGTTTATATGCCAAGTACTATTTCAATGATATGTTTGAGAATAGTCCACAGCAAGAGGGCCTGAGAAATATGTCTTTCGGACTGATGTTCTTCTTCTAAAAACTGTTGCTTTTATAGGTCGATCAGTCGCTGTCACGATCGACCTAGTTCATGAATGCCTAAAATTTTTTTATCTTCGAGGCGTTTACACTATAAGTGTAATGTTTTTTGATGGCAAATAATACAAATACCCCTTCCTGCGATTTTATTCCTTCGGATACGCAAAAGCAAGGACTAGCATATATTCAGGTCGATAATTTATCAAAACGTTTTTCGGATAACCCGGATAGT